>MAAC01015630.1_pt1 | contig 49261 bp, 50 predicted proteins | sample 1115981 | NCBI WGS metagenome assembly MAAC01 (sample SAMN04961126, study PRJNA320927) | seawater metagenome | isolation source: sample BD02T64 sea water enriched with oil for 64 days | place: USA:Gulf of Mexico | collected 2013-07-27 | reverse complement strand
GCCAATGCAGAAACAACATATTTACCAACGCCTAAATCTGCAGTGTTAAAAGTAATTGAGTTTCCTTTTGATGGAACTCGTTTGCTGTTTACAAAAAAGTGAATAGAATCTATGGGTTTGTTATTTTTTTCAGTCAACGTTGCAGTTGCTTGTTGATTGAAAACCAATTTTTTAGAAGTTTTTAAAGTGAATCTATAAGGGTCATTACAAGATGTAAAGGCGAAAAGACCTGTTAAAAGAGCAATGATATATTTTTGTAAACGCATAACTGATTTATTTTTACACAAATAAAACAAATTATTTCTTTGTATTTTTAAAAATATCGTTAAATTTGCACCCTCAAATAACTTAATATTAGTTATTAGAGGATTAAGAGTAGGAATTTACCAGCTTAGCTCTTTTTTTAAACTAAGAAATAAAAGTATTAAAATATATTACAATGAGAAAAGGTATACACCCAGAAAATTATAGAATGGTAGCATTTAAAGATATGTCTAACGGAGATGTGTTTTTAACAAAGTCTACTGCTGATACAAAAGAAACTTTAGATGTTGATGGTGTTGATTATCCATTAATCAAATTAGAGATTTCTAGAACTTCTCACCCGTTTTACACTGGTAAGTCTAAATTAATTGATGCTGCAGGACGTATCGATAAATTCAAAAACAAATACGCAAAATTCAAGAAATAATTTTCTTAGAATTTTAAACATATTTAAAAAGCCTCGACATTGTCGAGGCTTTTTTGTTGTTGTTAGTTTAAAGAGTAGTCAAAGTAATCTTCAGTTTCTTCAATTGGTTCCTTACAGTTTTCTAAATCGCTTATAAATAAATCGATTTGTTTTTTAGAAACGTTTGGCATACAAATTACATGAGCTATGTCGCCTTCTGTTGCCAGTTGCCACTTGTCTTTTATCTGTTTCGATGTTTTTGGCAGCACCACAGTAATTGCATTTGGATTTCTCCAGGCTTCAATTCCGATGTCATTCAGTCTCTTTTCGCAGTATTTTGCAACTTCTAAACTGTGATTGTATCTTTCTTTTAAACCGTCAACTCCCAATGTTTTTAAAGCATACCATAAAAACAATGGCGAATGTCCGTTTCTAGAACCTGTAATGGTCGTATCTAAAGAACCAATGTATGAGATTCCTTTAGCAATTCTATCTCTATTAGAGCGTTTGGCAATTAACACACCAGTTGGCATTGGAGAACCAATAAACTTATGTCCGCTAATAGAAATACTATCAACGCCGTCTTTAAAATCAAAAGGAAGTCGAGGTTCCATAAATGCACCAAAAGAACCAGACAAGGCAGCGTCACAATGAATGTAGTGATCTTGAATAGCCAAGTTTTTTAAAATTCCTTTGATCTTCGAAACATCATCTTTTGCCTCTTTCATTGTTGTTCCAAAAGTAGCCAACATAATTACAGGCTTATGACGGTTCATTTTTAATGTGCTTTCTAAATCTTCATAATCTATTTCTCCGTTTTCTTGAGAGCGAATTACAATACTCGGAATGTTTAATAAATGAATGTTTTTACGAATGCTATAATGTGTAGATTCAGAATAATACACCACTCCTTTTGGATATAACTCGCGCGCTAAATACAAACCATATAAATTACTTTCAGAGCCTCCATTGGTTACGTATCCCCAAAAGTCTTTTGGATTGGCACGATACATTCTGGCAAAAAAAGCAATCACTTCTTTTTCCATTTCATGGGTTTGTACTTTGTAAGTTCCGTCTTCAAAAGGGTCTCCTAAATTGTTGATGGGGTATTTGAAAAAGTTATTGATTTCACTATAATCAAAGTCTTTAGAAACCGGATAACCTAAAAAAGTATCTCTGGCGACTTGTAGTTTATTTTCAAGTTCTTTTAACCTGTTTTTGTCAGTAGGGCTTAGAGAAGAAGTAGTCGTATTCATTTTGCTGATTTTAAGTCGGCAAAAGTATAGGGTATCTTGATAATTAACTATGTATGTTTGTATATTTAGATTATTTTATTAAATAAGTTAGTTTTTGTAGATGATAAAACTAAAATTACATATTTAATGCTAAGTGTTAGAAATAATTTCTTTGTTGAATAATGTTTCGGAGTCGGTTTGTAGCGAGGGAAGTTAAAAATGTCTAATTATTTCCTGAATATCGAACGTGTCAAATTTGGTTGCCCTAATAATAACCAAGTTAGGATTGATTTTAAGTATTTCTATCAGCTCAAGTTTGCTAAATTGATTTCCTATGATAATATTCACACCTAGTTTAAGGAATTCTTTCGTCTCAAATGCATCAAACTTTGTTGCATTGATTGTAACCAATCTTGGGTTGATGTCGATTATTCTTCTCACATCAAATTGATCAAATTGATTGCCAAGGATTACTTTCGCTCCAAGTCTAACAAATTCTTTGGTGTCGAACACGTCAAATTTTGTGGCATTGATTGTAACTAATCTGGGGTTAATATCAATTATTCTTTTAACATCAAATTGATCAAACTGATTACCGAGTATCACTTTTGCACCTAGACTAACAAACTTCTTGGTGTCAAACACGTCAAATTTTGTTGCATTGATTGTGACTAATCTTGGTTTGACGCTGATTATTCTATTAATGTCAAATTGATCAAACTGATTACGGAGTATAACTTTTGCGCCTAGACTTACAATTTTTTTTGTGTCGAACAGATCAAACTTGGTTGCCTTGATTGTTACCAACCTAGGGTTTACGTCAATTATTCTTTGAACATCAAATTGATCAAACTGATTTTTAATGATAACTTTTGCGCCAAGCTTAATGAATTCTTTTGTTTCATATATGTCAAACTTTATAGCGCTAACAGTTGTAAAAGAAGGATTGTTTTTAATAATCTCTTTTGTGTCGAATTTGTCAAATCCACCATGAACCAGAATGTCTTGAGAAAAACAAAACAGGGAGTTTAATGCAATAATAAGGTAAACGATGTTCTTCATTTTTAGAGTGTATCTGTCCATAGCAATTCTAAAAATTACGTTATACTATGAATGTTTTGGGGATTATTACAACTTCCACGCCACACTTAAATACTTTTTACAAAATCTAAAAAAACTTTTTTATGCAATTCTAAATCCATGTTTGGAGATAATGCTACACGTGCAATATAATCCTTGTCACCTTCTTTTGTGGTTCCTTGGGTAGAGGTTGCTGGTATGGTCCAATAACATCCATTTAGTTGCCCATAACTTACACAGTATTTGCTTTCATTCGGAATTTCCGTAATCATTAAATTGATTAATTTCAAATTCAAAGCTCTTTTATATTCTTCTCTTTCTTCATCAGTATTTCCTTTGGTAGGAAGATCTAATGAAAACACAGAGGGTGTAAATCCTTGTTGTGCCAATTCTTTAGAAACAAAATTGATTTTCGCTTCAGGTAAAACATCGTGGATAAAGTTTACAAATTCACGTGTGTTGACATATGCATCCTGAATCCTTTGATTCATAGATGGCATTTGTTTTGCTAATATCTCGTATTGAAAAGCAGTTGCTTCATTGTCACATAGATGTAAATGGAATTCTATTTTATCCATTAATCTTTGTGTTTTGTTATTTCCTACACAGTAACCTGCAGTACATTTTCCTCCGCTAGGAAATTTTGATCCGCTTGCAAATGAAATAGTTCTTACAGTAGAAAGAATTTCGTTTGCTCCTAAAAAGTGCACATTTGGGCAAAATGTTTGATCTAAAATAAATACAGGATCAACAGCAATGCTTCCGGTTGCTGTTTTGCGCTCTTTACTTAATGCGTCTCTTAATTGTAATAAGTTTGGAACTTCAACTCTTGGATTTGTTGGAATTTCTGCAATGATATATGGAATCGCATCTTCGTTGGCTATTTTTGTCAACACTTGCTCTATGCTTTGTACCATGTCATTTTCTCCATCAACTGGTAAATCAACAACATCAACATTATCTAAGCAAGCAGCCACACGTCTTGCTTGGTCATTTGTACCACCATAACAGTTTGGAGGAACTACAATTTTAATGTTTTTCCCAGCATGATTTTCTTTTGCATCATGAATTAATCCCATTAAAATGGCATACTGAATAGACAAACCACTTGATGCAACTAATGCACTTGTTGGTGATTCGGTAATTTCTTTGATCGTTTCTTTTACTGCTTTTCTATTTGTGTCTAAATTAGAGGATGCTTCATTTGTAAAATCTTTTACCAAGATTTTTAATGCTTTGAAAGAATTTGCAGGCGTCATTGCAATAGTTTCTCTTCTTCTTACATGCTGAATTTCTGAAACGTAAGATTCGTTTTCTTTTCCGTTAACAAGGATTATACTTCCTAATTGCTGATTAATATTGATATGGAAATCAACAACTGAAGCAGGTTCAAAGTTGCAAAGATCTTCTTGTTGAGAGATGAAAATAGTGCTGCCATCAAATTCCGAAATTTCAGAAATGCTGTTAACTTGTTGCAATTCGAATTGATATCCATAGATATTTCTAATGGTTTCTGCATCAAAAGAATTTGGTAGCTCACCTTTATAAACTATTTGAGTGTTTTTATTTTCTAATAGGTTCTTTCTTAGTACAGCTAAGATTGGAGCTGTTTTTGAAGAGAAACTAATCACATTCTCGTTAGTTGTATTATTTAATTTAGCAATAGCCCATTCTAAAACACAAGATAAAGGATGCCCTAATCTTATATAATCGAAAGCAGTTGGTAATTCATACAATGCTGATGCTTCAGAATTATTGGAGTTACATAAGGTTTCAAACTGTTCTAAAAATTGAGATTTCGCCAATTTTTCATCATAAATATCTAATCGATGTGTTGTTAGGTTTAACCAGCCATTTGGCATATTCTCTAATACATCTTTTATATAATTTATCATTGTAGTTGCTTTCATAATTTTCACCTTTAAATAGGTCGGAAAGATACATTAATTAGTTTTTTATTTGTTAAAAAATGGACAAGGAAAAATAAGGTATTTTAATAAAAAAAACCGCTTCAATAAAGAAGCGGTTTCAAAATATTTATATGCAAACATTGTTTGCTACATGTAGTCTTCAATTGGGTTGCAAGAACAAATCAAGTTTCTGTCTCCAAAAGCATCATCTACTCTACGTACAGAAGGCCAAAATTTATTATCAGCAATATATTCTAGTGGAAATGCAGCTTGCTTACGTGTGTAGGGTAATGTCCATTCATCAGCAGTTAACATTTCTTGTGTATGTGGAGCGTTCTTCAACGGGTTGTTTGCGTCTTCTTTTGTTGCTTCAGAAATTTCTTTTCTAATGGCAATTAAGGCATCACAAAAACGGTCTAACTCTGCAGTACTTTCAGATTCTGTTGGTTCTACCATAATAGTTCCAGCAACTGGGAAAGAAACCGTTGGCGCATGGAATCCATAATCCATCAATCGCTTTGCAATGTCAACCACTTCAATTCCGTTTTGTTTAAAATCTCTACAATCTAAAATCATTTCGTGGGCTGCTCTGTTCATTTCTCCAGTGTACAACGTTTCGTAATGTCCGTTTAAACGCTCTTTGATGTAGTTAGCGTTTAGGATGGCATTCTTTGTAGAATTTGTCAATCCGTCTGCACCTAGCATGGTAATGTATCCGTAAGAAATTAAACACGCTAACGCAGATCCCCAAGGTGCTGAAGAGATAGCAGTAATTGCTTCATCTCCACCAGTTGCAATCACAGGATTTGACGGTAAAAAGGGTACTAGTTGTGGAGCCACACAAATTGGTCCAACTCCAGGTCCACCACCTCCATGCGGAATGGCAAAAGTTTTATGTAAGTTCAAGTGACAAACATCTGCTCCAATAGTTGCAGGATTTGTCAATCCAACTTGTGCATTCATATTTGCACCGTCCATATATACTTGACCACCATTGTCATGAATAATTGTGGTGATTTCCATAATGGCTTTTTCATATACTCCATGTGTAGAAGGATAGGTGACCATTAATGCAGAAAGATTTTCTTTATGTAATTCAGCTTTTTCACGTAAATCAGCAACGTCAATATTCCCTCTTTCATCTGTTTTAGTAACCACAACTTTCATCCCGGCCATTACTGCGGATGCAGGATTTGTTCCGTGTGCAGAAGCAGGAATTAAACAAATATTTCTGTTGGTGTCTCCATTAGATTCATGATACGCTCTAATCACCATTAATCCTGCAAATTCTCCTTGTGCACCAGAATTTGGTTGTAAAGAAGTGCCTGCAAAACCAGTAATGACATTTAATTGGTTTTCAAGATTTGTTAAAACATCTTGATATCCCTGCGCTTGCTCAATCGGCACAAATGGGTGAATATTTCCCCAGTTTGGATTACTCAAAGGCAGCATTTCAGAAGCAGCATTTAATTTCATAGTACAAGATCCTAAAGAGATCATTGAATGATTCAACGCTAAATCTTTACGCTCTAGTTTTTTGATATAACGCATCATGTCAGTTTCTGACTGGTACGTATTAAATATTTCGTTGTCTAAGAAAGAAGTGTTTCTTTTAGCAGCTTCTATAATAGTATTTGCAGTAGAAAATTCTGAAACGGTTGTGCTATTTAAGTTAAATGCTTGTGTAAAACATGCAACAATAGCATTGATTTCTTTTAAAGAAACAGTTTCATTTACAGAAATAGAAACGGTATTGTCGTCAATATAATTAAAGTTGATTCCGTTTGATTCTGCTGCCGTTTTTAATTTTTTAGCATCTACTTTTACAGTAAGAGTATCAAAGTAAGAAGCATTTGTCTGCTCAAAACCTAAATCAGTTAAGGCATTTGCTAAAGTGACAGTAGACGAGTGAACTTTATCAGCAATAAATTGAATTCCGTCTTTTCCATGATATACAGCATACATACCCGCCATAACAGCTAGTAAAACTTGTGCGGTACAAATGTTAGACGTAGCTTTTTCTCTTTTAATATGTTGCTCACGTGTTTGCAAAGCCATGCGTAAAGCTCTACCACCATCTACATCTTTAGTAACACCAATAATTCTTCCTGGCATACTTCTTTTGTAAGCATCTTTGGTTGCGAAATATCCTGCATGAGGACCCCCATAACCTAAGGGAATGCCAAAACGTTGTGTTGTTCCAACAACAACATCAACTCCAAATTCAGCCGGAGCTTTTAATTTTACTAGTGATAAAATATCAGCAGCAACTGCTACTTTTATATTGTTTTCGTTTGCTGTTGCAACAAACTCGGTATAATCGTGTACTTGTCCGTGTTTTCCTGGATATTGTAAAATAGCTCCAAAGAAATCATCTGAAAAATCAAACTCAGCATGGTTTCCAATTACCAATTCAATTCCGATTGGAATAGAACGTGTTTGTAAAATCGATAATGTTTGAGGTAAAATTTCTTCAGAAACAAAAAACTTGTTTGCACCCGCTTTTTTCTTAGCTCTTTCTCTAACGCTAAATAATAACGCCATAGCTTCTGCTGCTGCAGTTCCTTCATCTAATAAAGAAGCATTTGCCAATTCCATTCCTGTTAAATCGCAAACCATAGTTTGATAATTTAACAGCGCCTCTAAGCGTCCTTGAGCAATTTCTGCCTGATAAGGAGTATAGGCAGTATACCATCCTGGGTTTTCTAAAATATTACGTAAAATTACACTTGGTACGATTGCTTCATGGTATCCTAAACCTATATAACTTTTATAAACGCTATTTTTTGCACCTACTTCGTTGATGTGAATTAAATATTCATACTCACTCATTGCAGGAGCTAAATCTAAACCGTTTTGTAAACGAATATCATCAGGTATTGTTTCGAAAATTAATTGATCTAAGTTGTCTGCTTTTATAGTAGATAACATTTTTTCTTGCTCTTTGGCATTAGGACCAATGTGTCTTCTTTGAAATGAATTTGTGTTCATTGCTGTGCTGTTGTTTGTTGTTTTAAAAAGCAATTTCAGTGGTGAAAAAGCTTTTGAATACTTAGTTTTTGTGTTTATTGAGCCTCGGTTTTTTAATCTGAGATTTCGCGTACCAAAAGTAACTAAAATTGCAGAAATAATAATGATATGATTTTGATAAAAAAAGACATTTTATTAACCAAATATCTGGGTTATAAACATATTGACTATTTTTGTGTAATGAGTATGCTAAAAAAACTTCTTGATTTTTACTTAAACGCAAGCATTCATGTTGCTTTGGCGGTATATTCTTTTGTGAGGATAACAGAGCTGTATTTTGGTTTACCCTATAATGAGGCGTTGGATTATTTTATTTTTTATGGAACAATTACTGGCTATAATTTTGTGAAGTATTTTGGAGTTGCAAAATTTCATCACAGAAGTTTAACAACCAAATTAAAATCCATTCAGGTTTTTTCTTTTATATGTTTTTTGTTGATGTGTTATTACGCCTTGCAATTGCCATTAGCAACATTGCTTTGGTATTTACCATTTGGAGCGTTGACCATTTTATATGCCGTTCCGTTTTTAAGTGGATTTCAAAAAAATCTACGAAACATCAGTTACTTGAAAATTGTTATTGTTGCCTTGGTTTGGGCTGGAGTAACTGTGATGGTTCCAGTATTGGATGCAGAACAAGCAATTGAAAATCCAGTTGTTTGGTATTTGTTTTTACAACGATTTCTACTTGTTTGTGTGTTGATATTACCTTTTGATATTCGAGATTTACAATTTGATGCCATATCTTTACAGACAATTCCACAAAAAATTGGTGTAGAGAAAACAAAAAAGCTAGGCTATGTTTTATTGATGATTTCAGGGGTGTTAGAATTTGTGATTTCTCCGAGTTCAGATGTTAAAAACGTGTTTATATTGTTCTTTTTTGTCATCTTATTTTTTATAATGAGAGCCAAAATAACTCAAACTAAATATTATAGTTCCTTTTGGGTAGAGTTGATTCCTGTTTTATGGTGGATTTCTCTTTTAGGAATCGATTCGTTTTAGAAATAAAATAAGTTTTTTCTAACTGTAAATGATTTACTTAAATGATTTCGTAAATCTTTCTAATTACTGATTAAAGCTAATATTTACTTTGTAAATTTGCTTGCTTAACAACAACACAACACAGTGAAATAATGAGCATTCCAAAAAGAAATTTTATTTTCGATTTTGACAGTACCTTAACTAGGGTAGAGGCCTTAGATGTTTTAGCCGAAATTACATTGGTGAACAATCCTAAAAAAGAAGAAATTATTCAGGAAATAATTGACATCACCAATCTTGGTATTGATGGCGATATTTCTTTTACGGAATCTTTAGAAAGGCGAATTCAATTATTAAATGCAACCAAATTGGATTTAGAAAATCTGATTTCTACATTGAAAAAGCAGGTTTCTGTTTCAATTGAAAAAAACAAGGCCTTTTTCGAAGATTTTTCTGATGATATTTATGTGGTTTCAGCAGGTTTTAAGGAATTTATAGAGCCTATCGTAGCAGCATATAATGTGCCTGCAGAACGCGTATTTGCAAACACTTTTGAGTTTGATGAAAATGATGTAATTGTTGGGTTTGATAGAGAGAATCCACTGTCTCTACATAACGGAAAAATTCAATGTATACGTGATTTAAAACTGGAAGGAGAGATTCAAGTAGTTGGTGATGGCTATAGCGACGCTATAACTAGAGAAGCGGGAGTTGCAGATAAATTTTTCGCATACACAGAAAATGTGTCAAGAGATAAAACTACTAAGAATGCAGATCATATTACGCCTAATCTTGATGAGTTTTTATTTGTAAATAGACTGCCTAGAAATATTTCTTATCCGAAGAATAGAATAAAAATATTATTGTTAGAAAACGTGCATCCAGATGCTTTTGAGAAATTATCAAAAGATGGATTTACGGTAGAAACAGTTTCTAAAAGTTTATCAGAAGACGAATTAATAGAAAGGATAAGAGATGTACATGTGTTGGGAATCCGTTCTAAAACACAAGTCACAAAAAAAGTAATTGAAGCAGCAGAAAAATTATTAGTTATTGGTGCCTTTTGTATTGGAACCAAACAAATAGAATTAGAAGCCTGTAAAGAGAATGGAATTGTGGTTTTTAATGCGCCTTATAGCAACACACGTTCTGTAGTTGAATTGGCAATTGGAGAAATTATTATGTTAATGCGTAGTGTTTTTCAAAGAAGCACAGAATTGCACAATGGGCAATGGAATAAAACCGCTCGAGGTTCAAGAGAGATTAGAGGTAAAAAGTTAGGTATTGTTGGCTATGGGAATATAGGTAAGCAGTTGTCTGTCTTGGCAGAAGCCCTAGGGATGGATGTGTGTTATTATGATGTAGCAGATAAATTAGCGCTAGGAAATGCAACTAAAATAAATAAACTGTCAGATTTACTAGCCATTTCTGATGTTATTACTTTGCATATTGATGACAACGCAGCAAACAAAAACTTTATAGGTGCAGCAGAGATTTCTCAAATGAAAGATGGTGCATATTTAGTGAATTTGTCTCGTGGTTTTGTTGTGGATATTACTGCGTTAACAACAGCATTGAAAAGCGGAAAAATTGCTGGAGCTGCTGTAGATGTATATCCAGAAGAGCCAAGAGCAAATGGAGATTTCTATACTGAATTAAAAGGATTGGAGAATGTGATTTTAACTCCTCATGTTGGAGGAAGCACAGAAGAAGCGCAAAAAGATATTGCAGATTTTGTTCCGAATAAAATGATGGCATACATCAATTTTGGAAATACTGTGGATGCAGTAAACTTTCCAACTATTAGATTAGCAAACCATAACAATGCACATCGTTTTTTGCATATTCATAAGAATGTACCTGGAATAATGGCAAGTATCAATGAAGTATTTGCAGAATACAATATGAATATAACAGATCAATATTTATCTACGGATGAAAAAGTAGGTTATGTAATTACCGATTTAGATAAAGATTACAGTCCGAAAGTAATTAAGAAACTAAAAGAAATAGAAGGTACGATAAAGTTTAGGGTATTGTATTAGCTAAAAAGTATAAAAAAGCCTCCAATTTTTGGAGGCTTTTTTTTATGGTTTAATCTGTAAAGATGCTTTTAAGTCTATGATTTTATCATCTTTAACTCCTAGATAACGTCGGCTGCCTAAATACCTGTTTTTATTAAATTCGTCATAATTTTTTTCATTCTCATTGATAGAACTCAAATGAACATTACTAGAAGAATGAATAAATTCTCCTTTGTTATTTCCTAGCCAAATTCCAACATGAGTGACACGTATTTTTTTGTCATTTGTAGCAGGTGTTCCAAAGAACATCAAATCTCCTTTTTCTAAACCTTTAAACTTTAAATTTTTATCAACTACTTTTCCTGCATGTACTTGTTGAGAAGCATCTCTAGGAATTATATAGCCATTCATTAAATAGACTATTTTTGTGAAGCCACTACAGTCATTTCCTTTGGTAGATGTTCCTCCCCATAAATAAGGAACGCCCAACATGGTTTTTGCAGATGACTCAATAAATTCGGCATTTGAGGGACTGTTTTTAAGCCAAGTAGTATATAGTACAGCTTCGTCTTTTTTAAGGAAGCCAATTCTTCCGTCTGGATATTCTACTTCGTAAAAAGAATCGTGTTCTTTTACAAGGGCTAAAATTCCGCCAAAAGCAATATCAGAAACTCTAGTAGATTTTGTGTTTTTTGATTCGTAAACAAATCCAGAATTAGCAGTGTAAATAAGTTTATGTTTTTTGTTCCAAAGGCGTATTTTTTCTGCTGTCATTATTTCAATTCCGCCAGCATCAACCCAAGAAATATAGTTATCTGGAGTTTGAACTCGGTACCAGCTTCCTTTTCTATCCAATACTTTTAGTTGCATTCCTAATAGGCCTTGTGTTCCTAATTCGGCAGAATGTTTTGGTTTTGAGCGTATATTGATGACAGAATTGTTTCCTAACGCATAGATTTTGTTTCCTACAGCAGAATCTGGTAAAACCCGTACTTCATTTTTAAAGGAGATGTTTTTATGCTTCAAGCTATCTAATAAAATAGATAGTGCTTTTTTAGAAGTAGTTTCTCCAGTTAAAATAAACTGATTGCTTTTGTGTTTAAATTGAATGTCAAATAGTTCAACCCTCTTATCTGGAGCAAACTCTTTTTTGATATTAGAATGTAAAGTTTCAAATTCTGAAGCCGTCTTGTTTGTGTTGTTGCAAGATACTAAGACGGTAAAAAGAGAAATAGATAAGATTTTAAAAAGTTTCATATCAAAAAGTAAAAGTTTAAAACCCCACTTTGTGGGTTGATTTTAGGCTAAAATACAAAATACTATCAGGTATTTACAAGTTAATTTTTTGAGCACCATTTTTAAGTATGGAAATGTAATTGCTTACGTTTTTTAATTCAAACCTACTTGATGGTCCAGAAGCGCTTATGCTTCCAATAAGTTTGTTGTTTTTGTTAAAAATAGGAATTGCCACACAGATCAATCCCAATTCAAACTCCTCTAAATCTAACGCGTATCCTTGATTCTTTGTTTTCTCTAATTCAGTTATGAATTCGTTTTTTTTAGTGATAGACTTTCTGGTATATGAATTGAAACTCATCATTTTTAGGGTGTTCTGTTGTTTTTCGTGAGAAGAAAAAGCCAATAAGACCTTGCCAATTGCTGTTGCATTTATAGGTTGATATGAGCCTACAGAAGTACTAATTTTTAAGCCTTGAAGACTTTCTGCTTTATTGATGTAAAATACTTGGTTGTTTTTTAATACTCCAAATAAAACAGTTTCTTGAATGTGTATTGCAATGTCTCTAATCGGAATTTTTGTAGCATTTATTAATGATTGATACAGTGAAACGCGGTTTCCTAATTCAAATAATTTACTTCCTAAGCTGTATTTTTCATTTTCGTTTTGTTGTACTACCTGTAAAGAAACGAGCGTGCTTAGCAATCTGTAGGTTGTGCTTTTGTTGTAGCCAGATTTTGTAGCCAGTTCTCTAACGCCCCATTCTTTTTTTTCGGTAGTAAATGCATCTAACAATGTAAATGCTTTAATTATGGATTGATTTAAGTTTTTAGAAGTTGTTTCCATAGAATTAGTGTGTAATCATTTTGGCTAAGATAAGATAAAAGTGTAGATTTATAAAACGCCGTTTCATATAATGAAACACTTTGGTTTTTTGCTTGTAAAAAACGCAGCAAAATGATGTATCTTTAGTGTTCTTATGAATTCGTTTGATAATAGAAATAAAGATAGATGTATCAAGACAGTTTAGCCTACGCACAACAACAAGACAAGGAAGATAAATTAGCGCATTTGCGAGATCAATTTCATATTCCGAAAGATAAAAATGGAAATGATTGGTTGTATTTTACAGGGAATTCTTTAGGATTACAGCCTAAGAATACCCAGAAATACATTCAGCAAGAACTCGATGATTGGGCTAGCTACGGTGTAGAAGGTCATTTTGAAGCGAAAAACCCTTGGTTACCATATCATGAGTTTTTGACAGAGAACATGGCGAAAATTGTAGGTGCAAAACCTATAGAAGTTGTAGTGATGAATACGCTTACAACCAATTTACATTTGTTGATGGTGTCTTTTTATCAGCCAACAAAAAAGAAATATAAAATTGTAATTGAGTCAGATGCATTTCCTTCAGATAGATATGCGGTACAATCGCAATTAAAATTTCATGGTTTTGATGTAGATGAAGGATTGGTAGAATGGAGACCAAGAGTTGGAGAAGAATTACTAAACATTGAAGATTTAGATACCATCGTTTCTGAGCAAGGAGATGAAATAGCATTGTTGTTAATTGGAGGAGTAAATTACTATACCGGACAATATTTAGACCTCAAAAAAATTGCAGAAATTGGTCATGCTAAGGATTGCATGGTTGGAATAGATTTAGCACACGGCGCAGGAAATATTTCGCCAGAATTACATGATTCAGGAGTCGATTTTGCAGCTTGGTGTACCTATAAATATTTGAATTCTGGACCTGGAAGCCTAGGAGGTTTGTTTGTGCACGAAAAACATGCATATAATAAAGACTTGCCGCGTTTTTCTGGATGGTGGAATCATAATAAAGAAACACGTTTTAATATGCGACAACCATTTGATGTGATGCCAGGAGCAGAAGGATGGCAATTGTCAAATCCACCAATATTATCTATGGCGGCAATTAAAGCTTCTTTGGATATGTTTGCTGAGGTTGGAATGGATGCTTTGCGTGAAAAGTCAGAAAAATTAACAGGTTATTTTGAGTTTTTAATCAACCAAATAAATTCTGATAGTATTAAAATTATCACGCCATCAAATCCAAAAGAAAGAGGTTGTCAATTATCGATACAAGTGAATAATGCAGATAAAAAGTTGCATACAAAACTAACAGAAAATAATATCATTACAGATTGGCGAGAGCCAGATGTGATTCGTTGTGCTCCGGTACCAATGTATAACAGTTTTGAAGATGTATATAGAATGGTGGATATTTTAAAAGGATTGTTGTAAAATGAAAAATAAAGAAAACATATTAATTGTTGGAGCTGGCTTATGTGGTTCATTATTGGCTTTACGATTGGCGCAGAGAGGATATAAGGTTGAAGTTTACGAAAGTAGACCAGATTTGCGAACTACAGATATTTCTGCAGGTAAATCTATCAATTTAGCATTGTCTGATAGAGGTTTTAAAGCCTTGAGTTTGGTAGGAGTTGAAGAAAAAGCAAGAGAAATTTGTATTCCGATGTATGGTCGTTTAGTACACGATACAGAAGGAAATACATTTGCTTCTAATTATTCGGGTAGAGAAGGAGAATATATCAATTCTATTTCTAGAGGAGACTTAAACGGAATTCTGTTAACCGAAGCAGAGCAACATGAAAATGTAAATATCTATTTCAATAAAAGGTGTATTGCTGTAGATATTGAAAATACTGTTGCTTCTTTTGAAAATTATAAAACAAAAGAAGAGTTTAGTGTAAATGCAGATCTTATTTTCGGAACAGATGGTGCAGGTTCTGTATTACGTAAAAGCTATTATTTAGAACGTAAATTCTTGTTTAGTTATTCGCAAAACTATCTAACCCACGGCTATAAAGAGTTAGAGATTCCTGCAGATGCAAACGGAAATCATCAAATAAGTAAAGATCATTTACATATTTGGCCTCGTGGAGAATACATGTTAATTGCCTTGCCAAATATGGACGGTAGTTTTACTGTAACGTTGTTCTTGGGTAATGAAGAGGGAGAATATAATTTTAAAACATTGACTACAGAAGCAGAAATTAAAGCTTTTTTTACAGCGCAATTTCCAGATGCGCTGGCGTTAATTCCGAATATAGCAAAAGAGTTTGCTGACAATCCAACAGGAGCATTAGGAACCGTAAAATGTTCTCCTTGGTCTTATAAAAATAACACCTTAATTATGGGAGATGCTGCGCATGCAGTTGTGCCATTTTACGGACAAGGAATGAATGCTTCTTTTGAAGATGTGGTTGTTTTAGACGGAATTTTAAATCAGAATTTAGAAAACTGGGAAAGTGTTTTTAAAACTTATGAAGCAACAAGAAAAGTAGATGCAGATGCAATTGGAGATTTAGCAGTCGAGAATTATTATGAAATGAGAGATCATGTAGCGAATCCGTTATTTAAGCAAAAGCGAAAAATAGAAATGGATCTGGAAAAGAATTTTCCAACGGAGTATTTTTCGAAATATTCTATGGTGACATTCAACGCAAATATTGGCTATGATGAAGCGATGAGAATTGGAAGAGCTCAAGACAAAGCATTGCTGAATATGATTGCGGATAAAGATATTTCTACATCGTTAGATATGACAAAAGAAGAATTAGCAATTGTATTAGAAAAAGTACAACAAGAAACCGCTGCAATTTTACAAGAAGACAAAATAGCAGGATTAAATTAATGAAAACAAACATCGTTATATTAAGGGGAATCAATGTCTCGGGAAAAAATATTCTTCCGATGGCAGAACTTCGTGATTTATTGAATGGTTTGAAATTTGAAAATGTTCAGACCTATATTCAGAGTGGGAATGTTGTGTTGAATTCAGTCTTGTCTAAAGAAGAAGTTGCCGAAAAAGTGAAAAAGAGAATTGCCTCAAAATTCGGATACGATGTTCCTGTATTGGTGAGAACAATATCAGAATGGGAAAATGCCATTGCAAATAATCCTTATCCCACAGAAAACCATAAAATTGTATCTTTTACTTTTTTAAGTGAAGTTTCTAAGGAAGCTACCATTGAAGTAAATATCACCAATGATGATGAATATACAATTGTGGATGACATGGTATATGTGTATTGCCCTGATGGATTTGGAAGGACAAAACTGACAAATAACATATTTGAAAAGAAATTAAATATAACTGCTACGTCTCGTAATTATAGAACAACAATGAGGTTGTTGGAGATGGCGAAAAACAATAATAACTAATGAAATATACAATCATTGGTGCAGGAATTGGCGGACTTACAACAGCATTGGCTTTTGAGAAGAAAGGAATCGAATATCAATTATTTGAAAAAGCACCAGAGTTGAATGAAGTTGGTGCTGGAATATGGTTAGCACCAAATGCTTTGCAAGTATTAGAATCATTAGGTGTGTTAGAAGAGATACAATCTAAAGGGAATCCAATTGATAGAATAACCATTGGTAAACCAGATTTATCTCCGTTGTCAGATAGTTTTCAAAACGTTATAGAAAAAAAGTTTGGGTATACTACTGTTGCCATTCATAGAGCAACCTTACAAAAAGTACTGTTCGATAAAATACCAGCAGAGAAAATAATATTGAATAAAGGATTCAACTCTTTTAATGAGTTAAACTCAGGTAAAATAGAAGTGTCTTTTGATGATAATTCTAGTATTGAGACCGATTTTTTAATTGGAGCAGACGGAATCAATTCGAAAGTTAGAAAACAGTTATTTCCAAACAGTAGGACAAGATATTCAGGTCAAACTTGTTGGAGAGGTGTTGCTGACATAGCATTAAATTCAGAATATGATCACAGAGGATTTGAATTGTGGGGAAACCAAATTCGTTTTGGAATTTCTAGAATAGCAAAAGGCAAAGTGTATTGGTTTGCTGTTGCAACAGCAAAACAGCATAGTAAAGAAAATAAAAGCTTAATGAAGGAGAACTTGATTGAAAAGTTTTCAAGTTTTCATTCAGTAATATCGGAGTTGATTAGTGCAACACCAGTAAGTAAGATCTTAAAAAACGACATCAATGATTTAAAGCCAATGTCTAAATGGTATAAGAATAGTATCTGTTTAATTGGAGATGCAGGCCATGCTACAACTCCTAATATGGGGCAAGGTGGAGCACAGGCAATTGAAGATGCTTATTATTTAAGTAATTTGATAGAGGTGAAACCAGGTGAGAATGTTTTTGATTTGTTTCAGCAAAAAAGACAAAAGAAGGTGAATTCCATTGTACAACAATCATGGAATACTGGTAAGATGGCGCATTGGAAATATGGAAAAAAAACAAGAAACTTTTTATTACAAAACGTGCCTAAAAGAATCATAGAAAAGAAAATGATTGAATTGTACGAATTAGAGAAAATATAGAAAAGAATAAAATGGAAGAAAAAAAAGTAACACCAAGAGGCGCATATCCACATGTGAAAGTTGTAGGAGATTTTATTTTTGTGTCAGGAACAAGTTCTCGAAGACCAGATAATAGTATTGCTGGAGTTGATATTATTGACGAAATGGGAACAAAATACTTGAATGCAGAAACACAAACCAGAGAAGTCTTAAACAATATTGATGAAAATTTGCAAAAAGTAGGAGCTAGTATTAAAGATGTGGTTGATGTTTCTACATTCTTGGTAAATATGAATGATTTTGCAGGGTATAATAAAGCCTATGCAGAATTTTTTGAAAAAGAAACTGGACCAACACGTACAACGGTTGCAGTGCATCAATTACCACACCCAGATTTAGTTGTGGAAATTAAAGTGACAGCTTATAAAAAAAGTTAGATGAACATCCAAAACTACATAAACGGAGAATTTGTAAACCCAGTTAATGGGGGTTTTATAGATAATTACAATCCAGCAAACGGAGAAATCTATGGTCAAATCCCGAATTCATCATTGGAAGACATAGAATTAGCTTATAATTCTGCAAAATCTGCTTTTAAGCAGTGGTCAAATACAGCGTTAGAAGAAAGAAGTAGAATTCTGATTCGAATTTCTGAATTATTAGAAGCCAATTTAGAGCGTTTTGCGCTGGCTGAATCTAAAGACAACGGAAAGCCGTTGAGTCTAGCAAAACAGATTGATATACCGAGAGCTGCAAGTAATTTCCGTTTCTTCGGGAATGCAATTACGCAGTTTGCATCAGAATCTCACGAAAGTGTTGGATTGAATGCTGTAAACTTTACAGTACGTCAACCTTTAGGAGTTGTAGGGTGTATTTCTCCTTGGAATTTACCTTTGTATTTATTTACTTGGAAAATTGCGCCGGCAATTGCAGCAGGAAACTGCGTGGTAGCAAAACCTAGTGAAGTAACACCAATGACTGCCTATTTGTTAGGTGAAATTTGTACTGAAGCAGGTTTACCAAATGGCGTGTTGAATATAGTGCATGGATTAGGAACAACAACTGGACAAGCAATTGTTGAGCATCCGCATATCAAAGCAATTTCATTTACAGGAGGAACGGCCACAGGAGCACATATCGCTAGAGTTGCTGCACCAATGTTTAAAAAGTTATCCTTAGAATTAGGAGGGAAGAATCCAAATATCATTTTTGCAGATTGCGATTATGATAAGATGTTAGAAACTACAGTGCGTTCTTCATTTGCGAATCAAGGACAGATTTGTTTATGTGGAAGTAGAATTTTTGTAGAAGAAACAATCTATGAAAGGTTTAAAGCAGATTTTGTTCAGAAAGTTAAGCAATTAAAAGTTGGTCATCCATCAGATAATTCAACAAATATTGGAGCATTAGTTTCGAAACCACATTTAGAAAAAGTAGAAGGCTATATTAAAATTGCCGAAGATGAAGGAGGGAAGGTTTTATGTGGTGGATTGGAAGTTACGGTTCCAAATTATGAGAACGGATATTACTTACAACCAACTGTAATTGAAGTAGAAGACAACTCCTGTAGAATCAATCAGGAAGAAGTTTTTGGGCCTGTAGTTACAATCATGTCATTTAAAACAGATAAAGAAGCATTGAGTTTAGCAAACGATGTAAAATATGGATTGTCTGCGACATTATGGACGAACAATTTAAATAGAACCATGCAGTTCTCACAACAATTACAAACAGGAATTGTTTGGGTAAATACCTGGATGATGAGAGATTTACGCACGCCATTTGGCGGTGTAAAAGCATCTGGAGTTGGTAGAGAAGGCGGTTTCGAAGCTTTACGTTTCTTTACCGAAGCGAAAAACATATGTATTAAATATTAATAACGGTAATTGAAAAACAAGATTAATCAAATGAGAATATATCTAACGCTTTTATTAATAATTGTAACTACAGTTGTTTCTGGTCAAGAAAGCTCAACTTATAAAAATGAAGGATTTGAAGTTAGTTATTCTAAAGACTGGTTGCTAGATACTTCTGGTCAAATGAATTCTAAGTTTATATTATTTTCTAAGCCTGAACCGAATGATAAATTTCAAGAGAATGTAAATCTTATAGTTCAAGACCTATCAGGAAAAGGTTTTACAATGGAGTCCTATGTTAAGCTTTCAAAAAAGCAAATAGAAACAATGGTTCCAGAAGGGGAAATACTAGTAAGTAAAAATATGAATAGCTATCATATGGCAATATGGAAAGGTAGGATTGGAGCAAACCTATTAAAGTTTAAACAATATTATTTTTTAAAAAATGAAAAAGTATATGTATTAACATTTACAGCTTTGCCAGATACATATGATAGATTTATTGAGACGGGAAATAAAATATTAGATAGTTTTAAATTAAAATAAATGAACTTAGAAATAAACAATAAAAACGCCCTAGTGTGCGGAAGTACGCAAGGAATCGGAAAAGCATCAGCAATGGGGCTGGCTTCAGAAGGAGTAAACATAACGCTGATTGCTCGTAATGAAGAGAAGTTGAAAGCCGTGCTTTCAGAATTGCCAAACAACAATCAAAATCATAATTATATTGTTGCCGATTTTTCGAATCCACAAGAGTTGAAATCAAAAATTGAAGCTTCAAATTTAAATTTTCATATTTTGGTTAATAATACTGGTGGACCAGCTGGTGGACCTGTTTTTAATGCTAAAATAGAAGAGTTTGAATCTGCATTTACACAGCATTTAAAATGCAATCATGTATTGGTGCAGGCAGTAGTTCCTTTTATGAAAAAGGAAGGTTTTGGTAGAATCATCAATGTGATTTCTACGTCGGTAAAACAGCCTTTAGATGGTTTAGGAGTTTCAAATACTATTCGTGGTGCTGTTGCAAGCTGGTCAAAAACATTGGCGAATGAGTTGGGGCAATTTGGAATTACAGTAAATAATGTATTACCAGGCGCAACAGGAACTGAACGTTTGAATGAAATCATTAAAAATAAATCAGCAAAAACAGGATTGTCTGTTGATGAGGTTTCTAAAAATATGATGAATGCTTCACCAGCAAAACGTTTTGCAAAACCAGAAGAAATTGCAAATGCAGTGGTGTTTTTAGCAAGTGAAAAAGCAAGTTTTATTAACGGGATAAATGTTCCGGTTGATGGAGGTAGAACGAAATCTTTGTAACTTATCAAAAAATCTAAATATCCAACAATCTAAAAACCTATACAAATGAGCAAATTAGTATCGCCTTTAAATTTTAAAAAATGGATAGATGAAAATCGTCATTTACTAAAACCACCAGTTGGTAATAAATGTGTTTGGAAAGACGGAGAATTTATTGTGATGGTTGTTGGAGGTCCAAATAATAGAAAAGACTATCATTACAATGAAACACCAGAATTCTTTTATCAAGTAGAAGGAGATATGGTGTTGAAAATTATTGATTATGATGGAAATCAGCAAGATGTAGAAATTAATGAAGGAGATATTTATTTGTTGCCAGCTAAAGTACCACATTCTCCTCAGCGAAAAGCAAATACAGTTGGTTTGGTAATTGAATACCCACGTTCTGAAGGAATGTTAGATGCCTTGGAGTGGTATTGTGAAAATTGTGGAAATCAATTGTACAGAGAGCCATTTGCATTGGATAATATAGAAACAGATATGCCTATTATTTTTGACAAATATTATTCAGACAAAGAAAAATGTACCTGTTCTAATTGTGGGACTGTGATGGATGCACCAAATAAAATATAATACGTGTCATTCCTACAGAGGTAGGAATCTACTATTGAGTTATAACTATTTTAAATTTATATTCCTGTTTTTACAGGAATGACAGAAAGAATGACAAGAAGAAAACTTAGAATAAACGGACATTCACATTTACTGCCATATCCAGAACAGATTCCGGCATTTATGAAAGACAAGGAGATTTTTTGGGTAGATGATGAACGTAAGCACATGTTGCAAAAAGGATGGAAACGTCCAGTAACGGATTCAAGTTTCTTTTTAGATGAGAAACTAGCGTGGATGGAGAAAAACCGATTAGATCATGCTGTGGTTTTGAATTTGTCTCAGCTATATGGAAATGGTTTGCGTTTGGAAGATATGAAAAAAGCGCTGCGTTTTCAGAATGATTTTAATGCCAAAGTACAACACGATCATCCGTCTAAATTTACCTGTGGATTTGTAGTGCATCCAGGATTCATACAAGGAGCATTGTGGGAAATAGAACGTTGTGTGACAGAATTAGGATTAAAAGTGTTGTGTTTGCCAACACATTTTATGGATTCAATTGGACAATGGCGTTGTGTGTTTGATAAAGAGAACGATCCAATTTTTGAATTGGCAAATAAATATAAACTAGCCATTGAAATTCATCCGTATGATGGTGATAAAATGATTAAGTTAGAAAACACCAATTGGCGTTTTCATCTAATTTGGATGTTAGCACAATGTGGAGATGCTTACCATTTCTATACCTTAAACGGAATGCAAGAACGTTTTCCTAATATCAGAACATGTTTTGCGCACGGAGGACAGTTGGCGCAAATGAATTTAGGAAGAAGAATTCAAGGGTTTGATGGAAGACCTGATTTGTTTGAAGGAAAAACGCACCCTAGAAAAGCTGTTGGACATCCAAATATCTATTTTGATACGTTGGTGCATGATACAGATTCGTTAAAGCTAATGATTGATCGTCAGGGTTCTAGCCAGGTTATTATGGGATTAGATGATCCGTATCCGTTAGGTGAAATGGAAAATGATGCGCAATCTTCGTATCCAGGAAAATTATTAGACTTGGCTATAGAGCGTAATCTAATCAATGAGCAAGAATACCATGAAATTTGGGAAGACAATACCTTGCGTTGGTTGTTTGGAAATGATGAACAAGCAAAGAAAGACTTAGTTAATAAGATATTATCATAAACAAAAAACACCTCACAATTGTGAGGTGTTTTTTATTTGTTTAAGTTTCTTTTATTGAAAAGCAGAAGTAATATTGATTGCAACGTCACTCCATGTTTTTGAAATTCCATCTGTAGCTTTGTGTAATTCTTTACAGGCTACATTTAAAGATTCTATTGCATTTTGAGCATTCCAGTTATCTAAGTTCATTGTAGCACTTAGCTTGAATTCTTTTCCTTCTAACGTATATGTAAAAGGTAAATTGGCAGTTACCCCATTCATCGTTATAGACGCTATTCCATTGGTGTCGTCAGAAAGATTTAATGTTCCAGATAATAATTTTGTATTGTCCATAAACCCAAAGAAAAATTTCTTTAATTTAAAATCTCTACTTGCATCCGCAGTGAAAATACTACTAACAGGGATTGAGAACTCAGTGCCATTTATAGCTTCTTTGGCAGTGTTTCCTTCTCCTTTTTTAAGAATCGTTATCTTTTTAAATTTACCTTTAACGGGGATTTTGTCTGTCGTTTTATAAGCAACCCAATCAACAGTGTTTTTTGCTTTTTTTAAAGAAAAAGGGTAAACTTTAGCTTCCTTTTTATCTTCTGTAACCTTCTTCTTTTCTGTTTTGCAAGAAGTAAACTGAAAAGAGATTCCAAGGATCAAGATAAGGGTTAGTATTTTTTTCATAATTGACATTGTTTTATAAACTGTTTACAATTTTAATGTATTCTTTTTTTGCATTGTCTATTGACATTCCTCTTAATTGAATCCATGCATTCAATTTAAACCCATTTCTTAAGTCTAATTCGTTTGTCTCAATGTATTCAGGATTGTTGTCTCCGTAGGTGGCTTGCTTGTAGTAAGCGTATAACATAAGCATCACATCAGGTGTAAACTCATCCTGAGAAAGTTTTGAAATTGCATTATATGCTTCTTTAAATTGTATGTCTAAAGAGTTGGTCATTTTATTTACTTGCAACAATTTGTTCTCCACCTTTTACTGTATCTCCAATTTTTACATCGATTTTGGTGTTTAAAGGTAAATATAAATCTACTCTAGAACCAAATTTAATAAATCCAGCATCAGTTCCTTGTATAACATCTTGTCCTTGGTCTGCATAATTTACAATACGTCTTGCTAATGCTCCAGCAATTTGTCTGTATAAAACTTCTCCAAAGCTTTTATTTTCTATAACAACTGTAGTTCTTTCATTTTCTGTTGAAGCTTTAGGGTGCCAAGCAACTAAATATTTGCCTGGGTGATATTTACTGTATTTAACCTTACCACTCAATGCGTATCTAGTAACATGAACGTTTAAAGGAGACATAAATATAGAAACTTGTAAGCGCTTATCTTTAAAATATTCTGGTTCAAATACTTCTTCAATTACTACAACTTTTCCATCTACCGGAGCAATTATGTGATTGTCGTTAACAGCTGTGTTTCTTTTTGGGTTTCTAAAAAATTGTAACACAATTACAAAAAAGAAGATCAATGCAATTTGAATGGCTTTTTCTAGCCAAAGAATGTCAATAAATTTATCAGCAGATAAAATTCCTGCCACAATAATTATAGAGGTAATCGTAATAATTTTAAATCCTTCTTTATGAAACATAAGGAGTTTTTGGTTTTAGATGATGAAGTGTAAATACAAATATACAAATGGTGCAGCGAAAAACAAACTATCAAGCCTGTCTAATAATCCTCCATGGCCAGGCATTATATTTCCACTATCTTTAATATTGGCCTGTCTTTTAAATTTTGATTCAACCAAATCTCCAATTGTTCCGAAGACAGATAAGATTGATGCAATTATCATCCAATCAAGTAAAGTGATTGGTGAATCAATGTGAGTTTGAGCAATAAAGTATGCTGCAATTAGAGAAAATGCCCATCCTCCAATAAAACCTTCTATGGTTTTTTTAGGAGATACGCTTTCAAAAAGTTTCGTTTTCCCGAAGTTTTTACCAACTAAATAAGCAAAACTATCATTCACCCAAATAAAGATTAAAATGCAAATCACAATTTTTGGTTGATATTCACCAAGTACAAATGGAATTGAAATTAAATAGTAAAAAGGGAGTACAATATATATCAGTTGTAAAGATAATCGTTGTGCAACGGTTTTCGTTTTAATAATTTTAGAACTAAATAGTAAATAGATGAGTACTGATAATCCTGCAATTGTCAATCCAAAAATAAAATCAGTCGTAAAAAACGTATTTGAAAAAGGATAAATGAAGAAATAAAGCATAATTCCTAAGAAAAAGTAAGGAACTACATTTTTGGATTTCACTAGTTTAGAAAACTCCCAAATACATATAGCCGCAAAAATACTTGTTAGTACAATGTAACTTTTAGCATTGAAAAGAATTGCAAATAAAAAAAGTGAAACGTAAACAATTCCTGAAATAGATCTTGTTATTAAGTTGCGCATACTATAAATCTTCAAACAGCAGCAAATATAAGTTTTTTGAGTTACTGTTACCGTAATTTAGAAAATTATCGTCTTTTTTATTGATTGAATAATTTTTCACAGCACTAATATTGGTTGGAATATTGCCTTTAAAATTGGTTTTAATTCCGGTTAAACCTTCACCTGTGTTTTTAACTAATTGACTAGTAGTGGCAAATACAATAAAGTGTTCAGAAAGGGAAGCTATTTTTTTGCTTCGCAATTGATTTGAAGAAAATAAGATATCTCCATTATCCGCAATTAAATGTTCGCACGAAGTAAAAAATGGAGCTGAATAATTGATGTCATCTTTTAAAACAATGTTTAATTTATTAGTGAAACTAGTAATGTCTTTATCTAAACAGACCAGTTCGTTCCATTTGTTTTCATTGAGGATGTTTTCTAGGTGATTTTTAATCTCTTCTATTTTTGTGCAGTAAAGGAATTTACCCCCTTTTTCTAGAAAATAATGCACAAACGAATCATCCAAAGATAAAATAACCTCTTGTTTTTTGGCTATTTTCTCTTCGGATGTCTCTTTAGATATTTTAAATACTTTTTTAAAAAAACTCATTTTGAAATAAAAAATAAATATAAAAAACTATTCTTCAGTTTTCTCTTTAGTATCAGATTTTTTTTCTTTGATCACTGCTTTTTCTTCTTCAAATGGTCTCTTACCAAATACTTTCTCTAAGTCTTCTTTGAAAATAACTTCTTTTTCTAAAAGTAATTCTGCAAGTACTGTTAATTTTTCTTTGTGGATTTCTAATAATTCTATAGCTCTTATGTATTGAGCTTCAACCATCTTAGAAATCTCTTGATCAATTGTTTTAGCAGTTTCTTCACTGTAAGGTTTTACAAATGCATCATTTCCAGAAGAATCATAATAGGTAATGTTTCCTACTTTTTCATTTAATCCATATACAGTTACCATAGCTCTTGCTTGTTTTGTAACTTTTTCTAGATCACTTAATGCTCCTGTAGATATTTTGTTGAAAATAATTTTCTCTGCTGCTCTACCACCTAAGGTTGCACACATTTCATCCAGCATTTGTTCGGTTTGAACAATCATTCTTTCTGCTGGTAAGTACCAAGCTGCACCTAAAGATTGGCCTCTTGGCACAATCGTTACTTTTACTAATGGAGCTGCATGTTCTAACATCCAACTAACAGTTGCATGTCCCGCTTCATGAAAAGCAATTGTTTTTTTCTCTTTTGGAGTAATCACTTTATTTTTCTTTTCTAAACCACCAACTATTCTGTCAACAGCATCTAAGAAATCTTGATGTTCAATTGCTTTTTTATCAACTCTTGCAGCAATCAAGGCAGCTTCATTACACATGTTTGCAATATCAGCACCAGAAAAACCTGGAGTTTGTTGTGCTAAAGATTCAATATTTACATCATCACCTAATTTTAACGGTTTGATGTGTACTTCGAAAATTGCTTGACGTTCATTAATGTCTGGTAAGTCTACATAAATTTGACGGTCAAAACGACCAGCACGCATTAAGGCTTTATCTAAAACATCTGCTCTATTTGTTGCAGCTAATACAATAACATTTGTATCTGTTCCAAAACCATCCATTTCAGTTAGCAATTGATTCAATGTGTTTTCGCGTTCATCATTACCACCAGTCATGCTATTTTTGCCACGAGCTCTACCAATAGCATCAATCTCATCAATAAAAATAATTGAAGGAGATTTTTGTGCCGCTTGTTTAAATAAATCCCGAACTCGAGAAGCACCAACACCAACAAACATCTCTACAAAATCTGATCCAGATAAAGAGAAGAAAGGAACGCCAGCTTCACCAGCAACAGCTTTAGCTAATAATGTTTTACCTGTTCCAGGTAAACCAACTAATAAGGCTCCTTTTGGAATCTTACCTCCTAAGGCAGTGTATTTTCCTGGGTTTTTTAAGAAGTCTACAATTTCTTGTACTTCTTCTTTTGCGCCTTCTAGGCCAGCAACATCTTTAAAAGTAGTTTTTACTTTAGTGTCTTTATCAAATAATTTTGCTTTTGATTTTCCTATATTAAAAATCTGACCACCACCACCTCCAGCACCACCTCCAGACATTCTTTTCATAAAGAATAACCAGATAGCGATTAAAATAATAAATGGTAAAAAGGCAAATATTTGATCCATAAAGCTTGTTTGCTCTACATGTTTTTGGTCAAAAATTAAGCTGTTCTTGTTTTTTTCTACTGAAAGTTGATTTTCAAAATTTTGTAAATCTCCAAAATCATATGAGAATATTGGCGCTTTTTGACCGAAGATAGATTTCTTAGTGTAATTTTTATAGACATCCTTTTTTAATGCTTCATCAGTCAAGTAAATCTGAGCAATGGTTCTGTTTACAATAACAATTTCTTTAATGTCGTTACTTTGTAAGACTTCAGAGAACCTATTTGAAGAAATGTTTTTTGAAGAAACACTACCTGAATTTAAAAATTGAAACCCAATTAAAAGAACAAATATTGCTCCATATACCCAGTAAAAATTAAACTTAGGTATGTTTGTTTTATTTTTTTTATTTGAATCGCTCATGTAATTTGTGTCAATAAACTGTTATTATTTTGTAGGGCTAATTGAAGTTATTTTAGCGTCTCCCCAAAGGCTTTCAATGTCGTAGTATTCTCTAATTTGTTTTTGAAAAACATGAACAACAACGTTCACGTAATCCATTAACACCCATTCAGCATTAGCTTCACCTTCAATATGCCAAGGTTTGTCTTTTAAACTTTTACTAACAACTTTTTGAATTGAACCAGAAATGGCTTTTACTTGGGTATTTGAATTCCCAGAACAAACAATAAAATAATCGCAAACTGTATTTTCAATTTCTCTTAAATCTAACAGTTGAACATCTTCCCCTTTTACATCATCAATTCCTTTAATTATTTCGGCAATTAAATCGTCTGTGTTTATTTTTTTTATGGTCATTAAAATTCTTTAATATTTAAAACAAAGTTATTGTTTTTTTATGAGTATTTTACGCTATATTCAACATGTTTGTAGAATATTTAACAAATGAAGATAATCAAACTTAATGCCATTGACTCTACCAATTCTTTTTTGAAAGAAATGGCGCATAATTCGACTTTAGAAAACTATACAATTGTTACGACTGGTACTCAAACTAATGGTAGAGGCCAGATGGGAACTCAATGGGTTTCTGAGCCCTCAAAAAACTTGCTTTGTAGTGTATACGTTACCTTTAATGGATTGCCAGTTAGTAATCAAGTGCTTATAAATTATGCAGTTTCATTAGCAATTATTAATACCTTAGAGAAATACAATGTGCCTAAGTTAGCTGTAAAGTGGCCAAACGACATTTTGTCATTTAATTATAAGTTATGTGGTACTTTGGTAGAAAATGTCATACAAAATAATGAGGTTAAATCTTCTGTGATTGGTATTGGTTTAAATGTTAACCAAATTGATTTTGAAAAAGGGTTTAATGCTACATCAATAAAAAAAGAAATTGGAAGAGAAATTAATCTTGATAAATTGTTAGAAGACTTAATTTCTGAGCTTAAAATTTCAATTGGATATATAACCAATTCGGCAACAAATATACTGAAGGAGAATTATTTGAAATGGTTGTATAAAAAAAACACCCCTACAATGTTTAAGGATTGTGAAGGTGTTTTATTTATGGGTAAAATTATTGGAGTTTCTTCTATTGGGAAATTACAAATTCAACTTGAAGATGACGCTATAAGTGAATTCGGAATTAAAGAAGTTTCATTTGCTAAAGCTTAGAAATGTTTTCTGCAAGAACCTCAATAAATTTAGTTAATGGTTTTTTAACCATCATTGCCATCATTGGATTAAAATCTCCATTAAAAAACAACTGTGCTTGACTTTCACTTTCAGAAACTTCTGTAATTGCTGCAGATAATGTAAAAGGTAATTTGCTGCTAGCAGCTCCTAATGTAATACTTGAGTACTCAGTTTTTTCTTTTAAAACCAATCTAATTTCTGGCATTCCTTTTAAAGCAAATAAGAAAGAGTCTCCGTCAACTTCGAATTTCTGGGTGTTCTCGGGCATTAATTGTTCAAAATTCTCAAGATGTATTAAAAATTCAAAAACTTCTTTTGAAGATTTAGCGACGTTTACTTTTGTGCTCTCTAAATTCATGTTATTTTTCTATTGATTCCACTCGCTTGGATTTTTTCTCCAATCTTGCAACGTGTATAATTCTTTTTCTGAAATGTACTTATTATCTAAAGCTTGTTCTAGTAAGTACTCATAACTACTTAATGTCGTTAATTCAATATTACTTTCTTTAAAGTTATTTGCAGCAATATCAAAACCGTATGTGAAAATAGCAACCATTCCTTTAACGTTTACATCAGCTTTTTTTAAAGCTTCCACAGCTAACAAGCTACTTTTTCCTGTGCTAATTAAATCTTCAATTACAACTACATTTTGTCCTTTTTCAAGATGACCTTCAATTTGATTTTTTCTGCCGTGTTTCTTGGCTTCTGGTCTTACATATACAAAAGGAACTCCCAGTTCCTGTGCAACTAAAATACCTATTGCAATAGCACCAGTAGCAACACCAGCAATAACATCTGGTTTCCCATGTTGTTCTTCAGCTAGTTTTGCTAATTCTTCTTTTAAAAAGTTTCTTACCGGAGGAAAAGATAAAGTAATACGATTATCGCAATAAATTGGAGATTTCCAACCTGATGCCCAGTTAAATGGTTCAGATGGATTTAGTTTTATAGCTTTTATCTGTAATAGAAATTCAGCTGTTTTTTTTGCTGTATCTTTGTTTAAAATCATGCTGCAAATGTATAAAGTTTTTGTAAATGATAAGCCAATTATCTTAACAGATTCATTAAAAAACACGAACAATTTCCCTGTGTATATTTTTAATGAGGTTGTTGTGGCTGAAATCTTACACAAACTAAAAAGAGGAAAAACAACTGGAATCAATTTATTTTGCGAAAACTTAGAAAAAGATTGGCTTACTTTTCAGAAAGAATTTAAAGTTGTTTATGCTGGTGGTGGTTTAGTTACAAATCCAAATAAAGAAATACTTTTTATTTATCGATCTAACGTTTGGGACTTGCCTAAAGGAAGAGTTGAAGAAGGAGAATCAATAGAAGAAACTGCGGTAAGAGAAGTAGAAGAAGAATGTGGAGCAGAAGAATTAAAGTTGATAAAACCTTTGTTGGTTACCCATCATTTATTTTATATGGATAAAATTCAACAAATGAAAGTTACTCATTGGTTTTTGATGGAAGCTGATTTTCAAAAAAACTTAAAACCACAATTGGAAGAAGGTATTACTAAAGTTCTTTTTAAGAATAAAGATGAGGTGCAAGAGGCTATGAAAAATACTTATGCGAACATCAAGTTAGTTTTAGATATGTATTATAAAAACTAAATATAAAATAAAACTTATCTTTGCCGACTTTCAGAAAACTTATATGCCATGATGAAATATATTAAAAGCAAAACGTTGAATATAAAAGACGATACTTTTGCGGGAATCACAGTTTCTTTAGCGATGATACCAGAAGTAGTTGCCTTTGCTTTTGTTGCACAAATAGATCCGTTAGTAGCCCTGTCAGGAGCCTTCATTATTGGGTTGATTACAGCTGTATTTGGAGGTAGGCCAGGATTAATTTCAGGAGCAGCTGGAGCTGTTGCAGTTATTTTTGTAACCATGATTTCTCAAGGTCACGCCAAAGGAATGTTGATGGATACTCCTATAGATAATATGGGATACTATTACTTGTTAGCAGCAGTTATTTTAATGGGCTGTTTTCAAATTGGTGCCGGATTATTGAAGTTAGGCCGTTTTGTGCGTTTAATTCCGCATTCTGTAATGATGGGATTTGTAAATGGATTGGCAATTGTAATCTTTATTGCTCAAGTAAAAATGTTTACACATAAAGAAGCAACAATGTCTGCTGAAGGTGTGAAAAGTTATATAAATACAGCAATGTATGGTAGTGAATTGTACATTATGTTAGGCTTAGTAGGTTTAACGATGGCTATTATTTGGTTACTGCCTAAGCTAACAAAAAAGATTCCTGCAGCTTTAACAGCTATTTTAGTAACTACCGGAATTGTGATTTTTGGAGGAATGGATGTAAGTACTGTTGGTTCTTATATTATTGAAGGTGGAGGAAAAGGGTTGTCTGGAGAGTTTCCAACTCCAAATACAGAATTATGGCAAAATTTACCAATCAATTTAGATACCTTCATGTTCATTTTACCATACGCGTTTTTAGCGGCTAGTGTTGGTTTGATAGAATCATTAATGACAATGAATTTGGTTGATGAATTAACAGAAACTAGAGGGAACGGAAATAGAGAGTGTGTAGCTCAAGGAGCAGGGAATATTGTTAGTGGATTGTTTGGAGGAACAGGTGGTTGTGGAATGATTGGACAAACAGTAATTAACATCAATGCTGGAGGTAGAGGAAGAATATCTGGAATTGTAATGTCTTTAACCTTGCTGACGTTTATTTTATTTACAGATAAATATATAGAGCAAGTGCCAATTGCAGCTTTAGTTGGAGTAATGTTTATGATGGTTATTGAAACTTTTGCATGGTCTAGTTTTAGAATTTTAAGAAAAATACCAGTCACAGATGCTTTTGTGTTAATCGTAGTATCAGTAGTAACTGTTTTGTTTGACTTGGCAATTGCTGTTTTTGTGGGAGTTATTATTTCTGCATTGGTTTTTGCATGGGAAAATGCAAAGAAAATTAGAGCAAGAAAACGAATAAAAGAAGATGGAACCAAAGTCTATGAAATTTGGGGGCCGTTATTCTTTGGAAGTATTTCTGCTTTTAATGATAAGTTTGATCCTAAAAATGATCCTCAAAAGGTTGAGATTGATTTTGTAGAATCTAGGATTAGTGATCATTCGGCAATAGAAGCGATTAATGCTTTAGTAGAAAAATACCAAGCACAAGGAAAAACAATAAAGCTAAAACATTTAAGTGAAGATTGTAAGGTGCTATTGTATAAATCGAGTCCGGTTTTCGCAGGGATTATAGAAGAAGCTGTAGATGACCCTCGTTATCATTTGGCTGCAAATCCAGAAGATTTTCCAAAGCCATTATCAGAATACAAGTTTTAGTCAGAAGTAAACGCTTGCCAATCTTTTGGCGTATTTAGATTTAAAATACAAGATGCATCAGAAATTTCAACAATAGAGATTTCTGATGCATTTCTTTTTTTTATTTGCAGATCTAACCTAGCAGATTCATCTTTCGGGTTTAATTCCAAAAGTGGTTTCCAAAATGTTGAACTTAATTTTACTGGATGTCCTTTTTTGTTTTGGAAACTCGGAATCACAATTTGATTTTCTGTAAAAAGTAACTTTCTTTGCTCTTGATTATTAATCAAAGGAACATCGATTGGTAAAATAAAAATGGTATTAAATAATTTGGTGTCGAGAACTTTTAATGCACTTTGTAAAGTTGAAAAGGCTCCCAACTCTGGATTCTGATTTAGTATAGCTCGTACTTTTTTCTTTTTATAGACATAAGAGTTTAACATCGCTTCTTCTAGCCAAGGAATGGCTTCAAAATACATATTGGCATCAAAACCTAAACCAATAACTACTTCAGTGCCAGTAAAACGTTCAATTTGAGATAATATCCAAAAACTGTTGTGGTATTTCAATAACCCTTTCGGCTCTTTCATTCGAGAAGACTTCCCTCCTGAAAGTAGTATTAAAGTAGATGAATTAAAATGTTTGCTCATGGTTTTTTAATACTGAGAAGAGGTTACCCAGAAAGTAAAATAAAAAATGATACTAAGATTTAGAAATATCAAGGTCTTGTTGTAAGCTGTTTTTTTGTTTTTGGAAAAGTAATTGTAGACGTTGTAGAACAACCATATTATACATGAAAAATACATGATTAAAATTGCATAGTGATATGGAGAAAAGTCATGAATATTAGAATGTCCAAAAATCATATAAATAAGATAAGTCAATCCAATTCCTGTTGCATAAAAGCGAATAATGTCAATAATTCCTTTTTTCATAAAAATGATTCCCGCATTAAGCGGGAATATGATTTTAATAATATTTAATTAAACAATTCCATGATCTGATAATGGCAGAGTTCTATAACGTTTTCCTGTTGCATTAAAAATGGCATTTGTAATTGCAGGTGCAATTGGTGGAACACCAGGTTCACCAACTCCTGTTGGTGCTTCGTCGCTTTCTACAATTGTGATATCAATTGGCGGAACTTCATGCATTCTTGTCAGTATATAGTCGTGGAAATTACTTTGTTCTATCGCTCCATCTTTTGCTGTGATCTTACCATGTAGAGCAATCGACATTCCAAATACTGCGGCACCTTCCATCTGGTTTATAACATTATCTCTATTCAACACCATTCCACAATCTAAAGCTGTCCAAACGTTATGCATTTTTACTTTGTCATTGATTACTGAAACTTCTACAACAGTGGCTACATAGCTAAAAAAACTATAGTAGAATGCAATTCCTAAACCATGTCCTTCGGGTAATTTTCTGCCCCAATTTGCTTTTTTAGCAGCGATATTTAGTACGTTTTTTAAACGTTTTGTATTCAATGGATGAGGAGATCTTTCTTCTCTAACTCGATCACTTCCAATTAAATCTAACTTAAATTGCAATGGGTCTTTTTGTGCTTTATCAGCCAGTTCATCTACAAAAGAATTGATTCCATAACTGTGAAAAATGGCACAAACAGAACGAAGCCAACCAATTCTAACATGGGCATCAGCTTTTGCATTTTCATAACGTACATTTTCTATTTGAAAAGGGTGGTTATTCATTCCTTGTCCAATTTCCCAGCCTGCAGCATAATTTGCTCCTGGCATAAAGGTTGAATTGATACTTGGAAATGCAGTTCTATGTAACCAGCCAGTTACTTTTCCATTCTTGTCTAAAGAAGCTTTTAAATATTGTGCATTTGTTGTGTGATAATAACTGTGTTGTATATCGTCTTCACGAGTCCAGATAACTTGAACTGGTGCGTTTAATTTTTTTGATAAAGCAACAGCTTCAACAGCAAAATCTGGTTTTGATTTCCGTCCAAATCCACCACCAAGAAAAGTAACATTAATAGTTACGTCTTTTTGATCGATTCCTAAATAAAGAGCCACTTCTTCACGAGCAGATTGAGGAGATTGCACAGGTGCCCATACTTCACATTTCCCATCATGAACCCAAGCCAAAGCGTTTGGTGTTTCCATAGGAGCGTGTGCTAAATGAGGCAATTGATAAGTTGCTTCTATTGTTTGTGCAGCTTTTGAAAATGCGGTGTTTACATTCCCTTTAGTTGGCGGTACAACTTTAGCTCTTGTATGAACTCTATTGTTTAATTTTTGACTGTAATTTTTACTGTCATATTTCCCATTACTACCTTTATCCCAATTAATATCAAGGCTATTTCTTCCTTGAATAGCTGCCCAGGTATTTGAAGCAATAACTGCAACTCCTCCTAGCATTCCAAAAGGTCTTTTTACTCTTTCAAGTTCTACAACATCTACAACACCAGTAACTTTTAAAGCATCTGTTTTATCAACGCTTTTTACAGTTCCAAAAGCAGATGGACAACGAGATATAACAGCAAACTTCATGTTTGGTAATCGAGCATCTAGTCCATAAGTTGCAGTACCGTGAGTAAAATCTTTAATGTCAATACTCTTTAGTTTTTTACCAATATAATTGAAGTCTTTTTTGTCTTTAAGTTTTACTTCTGTAGGCACTTCAATACCCATTGCGTCTTCAACTAAATCGCCAAAGAAGATTTTCTTATTGTTGTTTTTATTGATTACATAATGCATTTCTGCTTTACAATCAGCTTCAGAAACCTGCCATTTTTTTGCAGCAGCTGAAATAAGTATTGCTCTGGCGGTTGCTCCTAATTTACGCATCGGTTCTAAAATGGTTCTCACACTTCTAGATCCATCTGTATTTTGATTCCCAAATTTTTTATCTCCTGTTGCTTGTTCAACAGTAGCATAATTCCAGTCGGCATCCATTTCATCTGCTATTGCAGAAGTGATAGAAGTTCTAATTCCTTGTCCCATTTCTGATCGAGAGCACAATAAAATTAGTTTACCATCTTTTTTTAATTGTATAAATAGGTTCGGAGCAAAGGTTGTTCCGTCATCAATTCTAATAATCTCTTTTTCTGATGAAAACTGACATCCGATAATTAATCCTCCAGATGCTAAGCCAAAAACTTTCACAAAATTTCTACGGCTCATATTTTGTATACTTCCCATATCTATTTGTTTTTAAGTTTTACTGCTGTATGTATTGCTTTTTTAATTCTAGGGTAGGTTCCACATCTACATATGTTTCCGCTCATTGCCATGTCAATATCTTCGTCTGTAGGATTTGGATTTGTACCTAACAAAGCTGTAGCGGCAATTAATTGTCCAGATTGACAATAACCACATTGAGGGACATTAATTTCTTCCCAAGCTTCTCTTAAGTATTCTAGATTATCTGTATTACCTTCTATTGTAGTTATTTTTTTTCCAACTCCATAGCTTACTGGTAAGCTACAAGATCTAACTAATTCGCCATCTACAAGTATAGAACATGCGCCACATTGGCTAACGCCGCAACCGTACTTGGTTCCCGTTAATCCAATAATATCTCTAATTGCCCACAAAAGAGGCATGTCATCATGCGCTTCAAAGTTGTGGTTTTTCCCGTTGATTGTGAGTGTTTTCAATTGCCTGATTTTTTAGTGATCACTAAGTTACTGATTTTTTAAAAGAAGTGAAAAAATTAACAAAATTTAACTTTTAGAAAAGAGTTGTTTTATAGTCCTCATAGTGTCGTTCTTATTTGGTTATTATAGCGTATCTGTGTTATTTTAATAAAATTAAAAAAGGATTATTCCTGAATAATTCGTTTAAGAGATTCAAAAAAGGTACCTTTACGGTAATGCGAAAAACAGGGGTTCTTTCTCTGATTTAATGCGAAAAATCTCAAAAAACAACTTGGAATCCACAAAAAACACTCAAAAGCCCTTAGAAGCAATGTCTGAACTTATTCAGGTTTTAGATGAAGAGGAGAGGACAAAGTACACTACTATTTTAAAGAAAATGAAACTTCCAATTGCAGAGTTTGAAAAACATGCAACTTGGTCTAATACCTGTTATACTCGTAATTGCGTTGCTGAAAATGAAGATTTTGAATTAATCTTAATTTGTTGGGAGAAAGGGCAATCAACAGCAATTCATGATCATGGAGGTGAAGAATGCTGGGTGTATTTTGTTGAAGGAGAATTTAGAGAGCATGTCTATATAGAAAACGAAAGTGGGAAATTAGATATTGTCAAAACTTCAGATGCTAAACCTGGAGATGTAGCATATATGGTAGATTTTATGGGATATCATAACCTAGAAAATAAATCAAACAAAAGAAGTATGTCTTTGCATTTATATGCAAAACCAATTAAGAATTGTAATGTATACGATTCAAAAAAGAATGAATTTGTTCGAAAGGAAATGTTTTATGATAACGTCGAAGGAATTCATCAACCAACCACAAATAATAATATATGTCTGAATTAAGTAATGATTTAATCCTTTTTAATGAACTTGTTGAAGTTTTACTAAACGAAGAGGGAAATCATCCAGTTGCAAAACGCATTGATTCAAATGTTCTATATAACACCATCGATTTATCGCTTAATAAAACAGCAATGGTTGATGATGCCTTTAAAAAAGTATTGACAGATGTACTTGTAGCTACACCAAAAACAGCAACCAGTTTGTTCTTTAATCAATTATTTGGAGGAAGACAAGGCAAAGCTGTATTAGGAGATTTATTGGCTGTTTTGTTAAATAACAGCATGTATACATATAAAGTTGCTGGGCCACAAGTTGGAATTGAGCAAGAAATAATTAGACAGTCATGTGATTTGATTGGTTATGGACCACAAAGTAATGGAACTTTTCCAACAGGAGGGTCTATGAGTAATTATATGGCGCTGATTATGGCTAGAGATGCCAAAGATCCTGACTGTAGACAAAATGGAATGACAAAACCATTGGTGATGTATACTTCTAAAGAGTCACATTATTCGAATGCTAAAAATGCGAGTTTTGCAGGATTGGGGAGAAATAATGTTCATTATATAGAGGCTGATGCTAGGGGATGTATGATCCCGGATAAATTAGAAGAACAAATCAAAATAGATATTCAAAATGGATTGATACCTGCTTTTGTGAATGCAACTGCAGGAACAACTGTGTTAGGAGCTTTTGATCCAATTGATAAAATTGCTAACATTACAGAGAAATATAATATTTGGTTACATGTAGATGGAGCGTATTGTGGATCTGTTATTTTTAGCGATAAAAAGAAACATTTGTTAAAAGGAATGGAACGATCTGATTCTTTTAGTTACAATGCGCATAAAATGATTGGAACGCCAATGACCTGTTCTGTTATTTTAGTAAAGGATAAAAAACAATTACACGATTCTTTTAGTAATGAAGCTGATTATTTATATCAGACTGATGGTGATGATTTCAATTTAGGGAAAACTTCTTTTCAATGTGGACGAAGAAACGATGCTCTAAAATTTTGGACCTTATGGAAATCTGTTGGAACGAATGGGTTAGAGAATATTATTGACCAACAATTTCATTTAGCAGATGTGGCAAGAAACTATGTTGCAAATCACCCAGATTACACGGTATATAGTTATGAGGATTCGATTTCTATATGTTTCAATTATAAAGGGATTGACCCTAAAAAACTTTGTACTTTATTATACGAGCATCAAATAACTGTGGTTGGTTTTGGAGCTTTTAAAGATGATGAGTTTATCAGGTTGGTTACCATAAACGCAACAAATACAGAAGAAGATATTTTAAATTTCTTTAAAGTATTGGAAGGTTTTGTAAAAGAAAACCAACCTATTTTAGAGGCTGTTTGTAATTAAATTTACTTTTTATTTAAATAGTCAGCTACAGATTTAGGTAATAATATAGAAGCATCGCCGCCATTTCTAACAATATCTCTAACAATAGAAGAACTTATAAATGAAGTTTCTGCACTTGTTAATAGAAAGACAGTTTCTATGCCAGAAAGTTTTCTGTTGGTTTGTGCAATGGCTTTTTCAAATTCGAAATCTGCCGGATTACGCAATCCACGTAGAATAAAATCAGCATTTATTGTTTTACAATAATCTACCGTTAAACCAGTATAAGTTTCAACAGTGATTTTTTGTTCCGCAAAAAAAGCATTTTGAATAAATTTTTTACGTTCATCAATAGAAAACATATAATTCTTTTTCGCATTGATTCCGATTGCTATTACAATCTCATCAAAAAGCGGTAAACTTCTAGAGATGATATCTACGTGCCCTAAAGTAATTGGGTCAAAAGAACCTGGAAAAACTGCTTTTTTCATACTATTGATGTTTAATTATATATAAGTTTAATCGTTAAGTTGTAAATATACAAATCAACAAATAAACAGCTTATCTTTTTTGTAAAGCTGATTCTATTGCATTTCCAAATAAATCTGACAGACTAATACCGGCTTCATTTGCTTGTTGTGGCAATAAACTTTCCTCTGTTAAACCAGGAACGCTATTTAATTCTAAAAAATGAGGCTCTCCGTTTACGAAAATATATTCTGAACGAGAAAAACCACTCATTCTTAAAATTTGATATACTTTTTTAGCAATTGCTCTAACTTTATTCGCATCTGCTTCAGAGATTCTTGCAGGTGTTATCTCTTCAGATTTCCCTTGGTATTTTGCTTCGTAATCAAAGAAATCATTTTCTGTTGTAATTTCTGTAATTGGTAATACCTTGATTTTCCCTTTATACTCAATAACACCAACAGAAACTTCTGTTCCGTCTAAGAAACTTTCAATTAAGATCTCTGAATCTTCTTTGTATGCTTTTTCAATTCCAGGAAGAAGATCTTCTTTTGTGTGTGCTTTTGATATCCCAAAACTAGAGCCAGCATTGTTTGGTTTTATAAAGCAAGGTAATCCAACAGTATTGATAATTTGTTGCGTATCAATTTCATCTCCATCATTTAAATAAATAGAATTTGCAGCAGGAATTCCATACTGCTTTACAACACTTAAGGTATCTCTTTTATTAAATGTCAATGCCATTTGATACCATGGAGCTGAGGTGTGTTTTAGACCAATTAAATCTAAATAGGCTAGAATTTTGCCATCTTCACCTGGAGTTCCATGTATTGCGTTAATAACACAGTCGAAAGTTATTTTAGTCTCATTGATAAAAACTGAAAAATCGTTTTTATCAATTGGGAACTCATTTTTTTTATCATCTACATATACCCATTTCTCTTTTAAAATATGAATTGAATATGGATTGTATTTCGTTTTGTCTAAATTTTTATAAACTACACCTCCGCTAGTTAAAGAAATGTCTGCTTCAGAAGAATAGCCTCCCATTATGATGGCAATGTTTTTTTTCATGATAAAATTTATCGATCTTAAAACAAATTTATCAAAATATAAATAGAAAGACTAACGTTTGGTTTTATATCTTTGTTCCATCTAAAAAATTGACCATGAGTTTATTTCAATTTGTAAAAAGTAAATCTTTTTTTAAGCAATTAGTTATTGCTTTAGTAGGATTGCTTGTTTTTATCTTCTTATTAAATTGGTGGTTTGGTTTCACAACCAATCACGATCAGAAAATACAAGTTCCTGATTTGCATAAAATGGAGTTGGTAGAAGTTGCTAAAACATTAAAAGAATTGGATTTACGTTTTGAAGTAATAGATTCTGCAAGTTACAATCCAATCTATCCTAATAGATCTGTGATTGAACAAAATCCAGAAGCTGGTGATTTTGTAAAAGAAAATAGAAAAATCTATTTAACAATTAATCCCTCTAAATATAGAGATGAAATATTGCCAGATTTAAACGGTAGAACAAAAAGACAGGCAATTACACATCTACTTTCTTTAGGGTTTAGAATTGGAGAATTTTCTTTTGTACCAGATATAGGAAAAGATGTAGTAAGAGGAATGGAATCTAACGGAAAGAAAGTGAAACCAGGAAATAAATTACCTAAAAACTCTGTAATTGATTTAGTTTTAGGAGACGGAAAAGGGAAATAATTAGTGATCAATTAACCGTTAACAGTTATCTGTTGACAATTGTCAATTTGAGTGTGTATCGCCTTAATTAAAGGTGAAACCTAGGCTAAATGTAACACAAATAGAATTAAAAGTAGAATGCAAGAAGGAAATACAGACATAGAAAACGAAGAATTATACGAGCATTACAGATTTACTGCTAGTGAAGGGCAAGAACCTTTGCGTGTAGATAAATTTCTAATGAATTTTATAGAAAATGCGACTCGAAATAAAGTGCAACAAGCTGCCAAAGCAGGTAATGTTTTGGTGAATGAAGTAGCCGTGAAATCGAACTATAAAGTAAAGCCTAATGATGTTGTTCGAGTGGTTTTAGCATATCCACCTCCAGAAAACTTATTGGTTGCAGAAGATATTCCGTTGGATATTATTTATGAAGATGATGCTGTAATTGTGGTGAACAAACCAGCAGGAATGGTAGTGCACCCAGGCCATGGAAATTATTCAGGGACCTTAGTTAATGGGTTGATTCATCATATTGAAAATTTACCAAGCAATTCTAACGAACGTCCAGGATTAGTACATAGAATTGATAAAGATACCAGTGGGTTATTAGTGGTTGCAAAGACAGAATATGCAATGGCACATTTGTCTAAACAGTTTTATGACCGTACAACAGAACGTTTATATCAAGCGTTGGTTTGGGGATATATTGATGAAGATGAGGCAACGATTGAAGGAAATATTGGGCGTAGTTTTAAGAATCGTTTGCAAATGGATGTTTTTCCAGAAGGAGATTATGGAAAACATGCGGTTACACATTTTAAAGTACTAGAGCGTTTAACCTATGTAACTTTGGTTGAATGTAAGTTAGAAACTGGAAGAACACATCAAATTAGAGCACACTTTAAGCATATTGGTCATACCTTATTTAATGATGAGCGTTATGGTGGAGATGGTATTTTAAAAGGAACAACTTTTACAAAATACAAGCAATTTGTCCAAAACTGTTTTAAAACACTGCCTAGACAAGCGTTACACGCAAAAACGTTAGGTTTTGAACACCCAACTACGGGAGAGTTTATGCGTTTTGAATGTAAGGTTCCAGAAGATATCACTGAGTGTCTAGATAAATGGAGAACGTATTCTGAGCATTCTAACCATGAAGAAATTTAAGATTACTTTTCTTTAGAAATAATAAAGTCGCGCAACTTAAGCAACGCTTTTGCAGTACCTTTTTTAAAAGCGTTTTTAACAAATAAGAAAATCACTAATTTTTTTAATGGAGACTTCGCTTTAATATATACTTCTGTTTCTACAGAACACGATGTGTTTGTTATGGGGGTAATTGTATGAAATTGATACAGAACATCAACTGGTGGTGGACTTGTAGTCATTTCTCCATAAACCAATTGTCCAGGCTTTTCTTGTTTGGTAATTGTAATGAAGTTTAGGTGCTTGTCTTTTATAACACAAATATGTTCGGTGCCAATTCTATTCACTTCGTTGTGATTAAACTCGAAATTAACAACATCATCAACCCAGTGTTTTCTGTAATTAAAATTGGTAATATATTCTAATAATTCATTGGCTGCAATTGGAAACTGGTTTTCAATAACAAAAGAAGGAGCTGTATCAAATTCAATTTTTTTTGCTAATTGAAATGGTTTTAACTTCAATTCTGTTTTGTCAATAATAGAATAGAGGTACTCCAATTCTTTTCCATCGTAAGTGTTGCTTCCTGCCTCGAAATTGTACAATTTAGTTTTATACGAATCAGACAAGTGAATGTGATTTGTCAAGGAAGAACTTAACAACACATAATTATCACTTTTTACAGAATTTTTCATTAACCTATGCGCTTCAATTACTTGTGTTCCAAAAGGTTTTCTGTTGTTTTGCACATTGATAAATTGCAGCTTTCCAGAATGTGCAATAATCTTCAATTGTAATTTTGGTGCAGAAGAACAAGCATTACACGGACAAATTCTGTTTTTTTCTAACAATTTTAAATGACTGTAAAAAGCCGTAAACATGTGTTCTACCTGTGCAAGTAGTTTTTCTAAAGACGGAATTTCATTTTCCTTATAAAAAAATAAGGCATCTCCTTCTATTTCTGCCAATTGCAATTGTTCTGTATTGGCATCAATCAATACTTCTAACAATTCTGAAATAACATGTTGGCTGTGTTCTACTTCTGTGGTTTGTACAAACTCTGTGAAACCAGAAATATCAGGTAAAAATAGTAAGGATGAATTCATGATTCTGTTGGTCGATTTTCTAAGTTAAAACTAACGATAATATTTTATTTTTTACTTTTCATTTATCTCCATTGCTTCTTTTATAAAATGGCCAACAATAGTTTTATTATATCCTTTTATTGGCAAAATCCGTATGGTATTTTCATTACCAATTAATAACTTAAAATGATCAGTTATTTTGATGCCTTTTAAGAAGCCAATATCTACTCCATAAGGCATAGTTCTTACATGACAAAGGGTGCTTTTATTATATGAGTATGTTGTGATTCTTTCTTTTTTTGTTTCTATTATTCCGTTTTGAGATAGTAAGAATTTTCTCACTTTTAGAAATAGCTCTTTATGTTCTGATAGAATATCTTTATCGAACTGCATTGTTAAATTTGTATGTTATTGGGGGTTATTTTTTGTTATATGGATCAGAAGAAAAATGTTCTTGAAACGTAAAGTTTCGATCTTCAAATTTCTCTTCTAAAATTTTAAAATGTTTGATTCGGTCAATTCTAAAAGCCCTCATTTCATTTCTTAAATGACACCAGGCAATTAAAATCCATTTATGATTGGTAGAATACATCGCACAAGGTTCAATTTTTCTAAAAGAGATACTTGGGTCATTCGCTTTTTGATAATTTATCTCCACAAAATTAAAGTTGGTAATTGCCAATTGAATTTCAGACAATGCATTGCTAGAAAACTCTTCATATGCCCAATTCATTACATGAATTTTATCATGTAGCAACTCGCTTTTTTCTTGAATAGAGCTTTTAAAAACCGACTTAATTTTTGTCAAGGCTTCGTTAAAATCATTTACAAAAGAGGAGTCTTTAGATTGGTTTACAATATGCTGAGCAGTAATTAATGCGTTTGCTTGTTTTTCTGAAAACTGTACTGGTGCAACCGTATAATTATCCATTAAACTATAACCACGACCTTCAATTGTGTACACCGGAATTCCGGCTTCTTCTAATTTTCTAATATCCCTGTAAATGGTTCTAATACTAACATCATACTTTTCTGCCAACTCGGTTGCGGTTAACAATCGTTTAGATTTTAGTAAGGTAAGTATTGATATGAGTCTAGATAGTTGTGACATAAAAAACAAAGATAGCGAACCCATTTAGGATTCGCTATTTAAATTTAATTCATAGAATGTAAAGCAACTCTATTCCCTTCAGTATCTATAAACTGAGCAATAAAGCCGTTTTCTCCAATGGCCATTTTAGGAATGAATACTTCTCCACCAGCGGCTACAACTTTATTTAATGCAACATTTAAATCATTACCACCATTTAAATATACTGTAGATCCATCTTTAGAAGGAATCATTTTGTCCATTTTCATGATAGCACCTCCAACACCCATATTCTCTTGGTCGTGCGGAAAAAGACCGTATTCTACATTCTCTTCTGGCATTGGCATATCGGTAATTGCAACACCTAAAATAGCTTGATAAAAAGTTTTTGCTCTTTGATAATCTGTTACTGGGATCTCAAACCAGTTTACTGCATTTTTCATTTTGTAGTTATTTAAAATTTATAATACCACAAAAGTAGAGCAGTGAATGACGAATGATGTCAGGGGTTAAAAAATAATTTTTAAAACCTCTTTAACGATCTATGTAAGATTTTTAATGCTATTCCTTTTGTGTCATCATTGGACCTAATTTCTCTCCACCTAATAAATGCAAGTGGATATGAAAAACAGATTGTCCAGCATCTTCATTAGTATTCATAGAAAGTCGGTAGCCAGTTTCTGAAATCCCTTTTTCTTTTGCTAGTTTTTTTGCTATTAAAAATAATTTACCAAGTATTCTTAAGTCCTCAGTTGTTGCGTCATTTAGAGTATGAATTTCTTTTTTAGGGACGATTAATAAATGCACTATTGCTTGTAGCCGTAATGGAACAAAAGCAATAACATCGTCATCTTCATAAACGATTTTCGCAGGGAGTTCTCTATTAATTATTTTAGTAAAAACAGAGCCGGTTGCTATTCTTGTTGCTTTCTTTTTTTTGTATTCATTGCTCTGACACCAGCTTGAAGTGACAGAGAGAAGTAAAGAGGCTGTTATAAGTATTATTTTTCTCATTGGTTTGATTTTTTAGTTAACGTATTGTTTTCTCCAAGACATAATCATCCATTACATATCCATTGCCAATATCTTGAATGATGGCTTTACAATTAATAAACCCCATTTTTTCATATGCTTTTATTGAGTCGGTGTTGAATTTGTTAACAGTCAATTGTATTTTATTAAAACCAAATTCTTTTACTTTTTCTTCCATAAATAATAGTGCAGTTTTACCAATTCTATTTCCTCTTGCAGTGTGTAAAACATACAGCTTGCTTAAAAATAGAAAACCCTCTTTGATACAGAAAGAAAAATAGCCAACAGGAGATTCTTTGTAAAGTAATAAATAATACATGCTTCCGTTTTTTACTTGATCTTCTATTGCTATTGCTGACTGAAATTTGTCAAGCATATAAGCAACTTGTTGCTCTCCAATTATTGGAGTATAATGCTCTATCCAAATAGTTTTTGCTATGCTAGCAGTAATCTTATAATTCTCTTTTGTTAATACAGGAACAATCGTAGTCATAGTTTAAATAATAGATAATTATTCAATGGCAAAATATGAAAAAACTATATCAATTTTGGTTATATCCACATCAATTTAATAATTGAAAATAGTTGATAGTTCTTGTTTGTAGTTGTATTTTTACTTCATTAAGAAAATAGAAAAATGAAAATCATTATATCTCCAGCAAAATCTTTGGATTTTGAAACACCGGTAAAAACCAATCTACATACCCAACCACAATTTTTAGAAGATTCAGTTAAACTGAATAAGAAGTTGAAAACTTTGTCTAAAAAGAAGATTGGAGAGTTTATGAGTATTTCTAAAGATTTGGCAGCGTTAAATTATGAACGCAACCAGAATTGGAGTTTGCCTTTTACTACTGACAATGCCAAACAAGCAATTTATGCTTTTACAGGAGAAGTTTTTCGCGGAATTGATGTGGCTACTTTAGAAGAAGAGAAATTACCAGTGTTACAAGATCGCTTGCGTATTTTATCTGGACTGTATGGATTATTAAAACCGATGGACTTAATTCAGGCCTATCGCTTAGAAATGGGTAAAAAGTTAAAGGTTGGAAGAGCTGAAAACTTGTATAAATTTTGGGGAGACAAAATAGCAGACACATTAAATACAGAATTAGACGATGATGAATTGTTTGTGAACTTGGCTAGCTCAGAATACTTTAAAGCTGTCAATCAAAAAGTATTGAAAGTACCAATGATTACACCTGTTTTTAAAGACTTTAAAAATGGACAATACAAAACGATTATGACCTTTGCTAAAAAAGCACGTGGATTGATGGTGCGTTATCTTATTGACAATAATATTACTACAATTGAAGGTTTAAAAGGGTTTAATGTTGATGGTTATGGTTTTTCTGAAGAGATGTCTACAGAAACTGAATTGATGTTTACACGATAAAATGAGTAATTAGTCTCAGTTTACAGTTGTCATTTCTAAATGATACGATTTTGACAACTCATTAACTCTAGGCTTTGCCTGGCAATCTGCCAATCCAACAGTCACTGCTAAACCACCTTCAGAAGTCTCTTTATAGTTACGGTTCATGTCTTTAGCAGTTTCCCACATGGTGTCAATCACTTTGTCTAAATGAATTTTTGCATCTTTTGGATCAGCTTCTAAGGCCAGTACAGCAGCGTTAATTGCTTTAATTTCGCCCATTGTGTTGCGCACCTAGGCATGTTGTGCTATTACAGCAAATAAAATAAGAAAAATTAAGGAACTAAATAGTTCCAATGAATTATTAAATATTGATTATTCATTGGCCAAAAAAAATCCCAAGAAATAATTTAGACTTATTCTCGGGATTTTTATAATTTTAAATGTAGCTATTGTAAGAATAACTGTAATTACTTAGCTTTAAATGGTAAGTATGGGCTTTTTATCCAATTTACCAAACTAGAAATAATACTATAGAAAAATTTATATATTGCTAAAGAAACATAAAGCTTCGCTAAAACAACAGCTACACCAACATACTCCCAGGCAACATTCATTAAACCATCCCAGCTCCATGCATCTCCTGCAGCCATTGTAGGGTCCCAATTTGTCCAATCATTCACTAAAATATTTCCTATAAACTCAAGGTGTAAAAGACTTGTCAATTCAGCCGTAGCTGCCATTGGTAAAGCATAAGCATCATCAATATTTGAAATCCATGCTGTAGCATAGTCTCCAGAAATATTCATTGATGTAGCCCATGATAATGTCATGGCAAAAGCACCGAACAATGCAACTAAAGCAGCGACATGTCCAAAAACTTTAATATTGGCAAGTGCTAAGTCTTTAAAAATAAAATCTACTGTGCCACTTTTAGATGATGCCAAGCTATCTCCAGCTGCTCTTATTACCTGAGAAATAGGGAATGCAGCATACACCCATATAAGCATAGAAAGGATATTTGCTAAAATATCTAATTTTTCTCCCATTCCACCTGACCATATTGGCGATAGAGTTACTGTTAAAGATGCTAGCAAGACGACAAGGGCAGAAAGGCTGTAAAATTTACCTACCCACTTTGGTATGTTTCCTTCTGAATCTTGAACACAAGCATTAAAAGTGTTTCCTGGTAACTTAGAATTGATCAATTGAGGTAAATCAATTAACTTGTTTAAAATTTTTTCCATTATATATTATTTATTGATTGTTAATCAATAATACGTATAAAAAATAAATTAACAATAAATTAACTTTTTAACAATTTAATTATCATATAAATAAACTAGAGCTTAAAATATTAACATAATCTCAGTTTATTAACATATTTAGTGCCTGGGCGTTATATTGTAAATAATATAAATTAAAAATTATATGTTAATAACTTAATTGAAATTAAAATTCATAAAAAATAAACTTTGAAGGTTTTAGATGCTTTTTTTTAAGAATAAAAACGTTCAATGAATTCAAATTTAGAGGTTTAGTTAGATTTTGTTCTGCCTAACAATCAGCCAATCCAACAGTTACAGCTAAGCCTCCTTCAGAGGTTTCTTTGTAATTTCGGTTCATGTCTTTTGCAGTTTCCCACATCGTATCAATCACTTTATCTAGAGGTACTTTTGCATCTTTCGGATCAGTATCTAATGCCAATTCAGCAGCATTAATTGCTTTAATAGCTCCCATTGCGTTACGCTCTATACATGGTATCTGTACCAAACCACCAATTGGATCACATGTCAATCCTAAATGATGCTCCATTGCAATCTCAGCAGCAACCAAACTTTGTGCAGGGCTACCTCCTAATAATTCGGTTAAAGCACCTGCTGCCATAGCAGAAGAAACGCCAATTTCTGCTTGGCACCCGCCCATTGCAGCAGAAATAGTTGCATTTTTCTTGAAAACACTTCCGATTTCTCCAGCAACTAATAAGAAACGTTTGATGTGTTCAAAGTTAGCTTCGTGGTTTTCAATTACTAAATAATACATTAATACAGAAGGAATCACACCTGCACTCCCATTTGTAGGAGCAGTAACAACTCTACCTAAAGATGCATTTACTTCATTTACAGATAAGGCAAAACAGCTTACCCACTTTAAGATTTCACGAAACTTAACTTCAGTAGTTCTAATGGCAGCTATCCAATCTGTATGATTGGTATATACTGCGTCTTTAATTAGTTTATTGTGCATCTTTAATGCTCGGCGTTTTACATTTAATCCGCCAGGTAAAATACCATCAGTATGACAACCAGTATACATGCATTCTAACATGGTATCCCAAATTCTGTGTAATTCGAAATCAATTTCATCTGCTGATTTTAATTCCAATTCATTTTGAAATACAATTTCAGATATTAGTTTGTTTTCTTTTTCGCAGTACTCTTCAAGTTGTAATGCTCTTTTAATAGGATATGGAAAATTATTTTTATTGATTTTTGTTTCTTTTGGTTTTGACACTTCTTCCTGAATTACAAATCCACCACCAATAGAATAATAGGTTTCTTTAGAGATTACAGTACCATCTTTATATCCAATAAATGTCATTCCGTTAGAATGGAAAGGCAAAAAGTCACGATTAAATACAACAGTAGTATCAGTATAAGGAACATTTTTAGTTCCGTTCAATTGCAATGTCGTGCTTTCTTTTATGGTAGAAATAATACCCTCAATAGAATCAATCGGAATGTATTCCGGATCAGTTCCACTTAAACCTAATAAAATGGCCAAATCTGTAGCATGCCCTTTCCCTGTCAATGAAAGTGATCCATACAAATCGATATGAATATGAGTAATATCATCGAAAAGAGTCTCGTTTTTTAGTTTTTCAATCCATTGTTGAGTAGCACGCCAAGGACCTAAGGTGTGTGAACTCGAAGGGCCAACACCAATCTTTAACATATCAAAAACACTAATAAATTGCGACATACTTTAATTTTTGGCTAAAGTATAAAAATACTCCATTCTAAAAACGTTATTCTTTTGAATTTTACGATGTTCAACTGTGTGTTTTTCTGTCATCCTGTCACTTTATTCCCTTCAAAAAGAAAAGAAACTGACAATTCCTTTGCTATTTAGTAATGGCACACAAATTGACTATTAGGGAAATGTAAAATAGAATTAACAATTATATAAATAAGTATTATGAGTAAAATTATAGGGATTGACTTAGGGACAACCAATTCATGTGTTTCTGTGATGGAAGGAAATGAGCCAGTTGTTATACCGAATGCAGAAGGGAAACGAACAACACCTTCTATTATCGGTTTTATTGAAGATGGAGAAAGAAAAGTTGGAGATCCTGCAAAGAGACAAGCAGTAACAAATCCAACAAAAACGGTGTATTCTATCAAACGTTTTATGGGAAACAAGTTTTCTGATTCTAAAAATGAAGCAGGAAGAGTACCATATTCAGTTGTAAAAGGAGATAATGATACTCCAAGAGTAGATATTGATGGACGTTTATACTCTCCACAAGAAATATCTGCAATGA
>MAAC01009415.1_pt1 | contig 49270 bp, 37 predicted proteins | sample 1115981 | NCBI WGS metagenome assembly MAAC01 (sample SAMN04961126, study PRJNA320927) | seawater metagenome | isolation source: sample BD02T64 sea water enriched with oil for 64 days | place: USA:Gulf of Mexico | collected 2013-07-27 | reverse complement strand
TACCCGTGTGGCTGGCCTTGCCCGTAATGCTGGTATTCTTACACCGGATGGCACCCGTTATGGCGTGATCATGGATGCACGCGGCTCCAGCACCATCAATATGGTTTCGGCCAATGGTGCCGTTGGCGGTGTTGCCGGTGTTGCCGCGCTGTTTAATTTCAACCTGATTGAAGACAAAGCCCGGGTACAGATTGGTACTGCGGACGCCGGGCAGCTCGTCCGGATCAATCCGGGTGATGGTGATCTTGTGGCTGAAATCGGCACGGCGGATGCAACCGGACGTCAGAATGTAACGCTGAATGCGCAGACCAATAATACCGTTACAGCTATCGCGGCCAATATCGCCGTTGGCGGCAGTGCTGGTGTTGGGGCTGGATCCGGTAACACATTGGTTGAAAACTTGGCAGAGGTTTCGATCACGAACGCGCAGATTACTGCGCGGGACAATATTGATATCGATAGTTCTGCCACAACTGAACTTGATACTGTGACCCTTGGTCTTGCGGGTGGCTTTGTCGGGGTTTCTGCCAATGCCAGCGTGAATCGTATTGGGTCACGTGCCTTGATTGGACTGGATGGCACGACATTGAATGCCGGAGATAATGTAACGGCGAACACGCTTGTTGATAGTGACAATTTCGGCCTGACCGGCGCGGTTGGTGGCGGTGCAGTTGGGGCTGCGGGGACTGTCCAAGTCACACTATTTGACTCGACCTCAGCGATCCGTATCGGGAAAACAGCTGGAGGTGGGAATAGCTCAATTACGGCTGGTGATAATATTGAAATGCTGGCCAATACGGTGCTTGCGAACGAAAGTTCAGCGGTGTCCGGTGCTGTTGGCGCGGGCGCGTTTGCATTGGCGGCGAATATTTCACTGATCGAGGCAGAGACCGCTGTTGAAATTGGCAATAGTGAAACCTTGACGGCAGGTAATGACTTGTCACTGTCTGCGACTGATGCAGCGACGCTGAAAAGCTTGGCGGGCTCTGCTGGATTAGGGTCCGTTGGCTTGGGTGCTTCACTTGATTATGTGAATTTTGCGGGAACAACCAAGGTCAGTGTTGGCAATAATTCAACGTTGAACGCAGATATCGGCACAACGCCGGATGCGCTTGCTGGGGATTTGACACTGACTGCGACTTCTGTCCGCGATGTAGATTCTGGCGTTGCGGCCATTGCGGCGGGCAGTGTTGGTATCAGCGGCGCAGTTTCGATTGTTGAAATGGGCGCAATTGCAGAAGATGACGATGACAAACGCGGTGATTTCCTTGCGGATGCGCAGACCGAATTAGACGCGGATCAATCGGGCGACGGCCTTGATGCCAGCGCGTCAGAAGAGGACAAGCAAAACACCGGGGGCAGTCTTGTTGCCTTTGCAGGTGGGACGGATACTCAAAACCGCATCACGACGTCTCGTCAGGCGATTGACCTTGTTGGGGCGCCATCAAATGATGTTGTGAAAATCGAGATCGGTACGAACAGTCGCTTGAATACACGCGGTAATCTGACCCTCGGGGCGGGGGCGGCGACGGGTGTTGTCCAATTCGCGGGTGGCGGTGCTGCATCGCTGGTGGGCGGCATCACAAGCGGTATTGCTGTGGCAAATGTTGGCACTGGATCGGCAATAACTATCGGCAATAACAGCCGCTTATCCGCAGATCGAGATCTGAAGCTTTTGACCGGCAGCAGCCCAATTGATGGGCGCACAGATGTCATCAATAGCGAAGCAGCGACGCTTGCAGCCGCTGGCGGCTTGGCTGTCGGCGTGGGTGTATCGGTTGCGACGCTATCAAGCGGTGCGTCAATCACGCTTGGCGATAATGTTGATCTGACCGGATCGGTGGCCTCGAAGGCACGCAGTATCGAATTGCAGGCATTGCGTAGTGGTGTGACTAGGACCAATGTTGCAAACTTGACCTTGGGTCTGGCGGGCGGCGTGGGTGTTGCGGTTTCTTCCGCAACCAACACGGGCATCTCGGCCATTCAAATTGGCTCCAACCCAGCTGCTTCTGATACGCGTATTCTGGGCAACACAATTACTCTGACTGCGGATGATAAAACCCGCGCAGTTTCGGATGGCGAAGGCAGTACCGGTGGTATTCTGGCCGGGATAAATTCTGTTGTGATCACTGCTGAAAACCGGGGTTCGGGCCTTGTGAATATCACGAACACGCGCATTGAAGGCACAACTGTTACCGTTGAAAACAAAAGTGCGGCATCGGCTTCGGCGGAAGCGACTGGGGTCGCTGTAGGTGCGGTTGCGATTGGGGCATCGGTTGCGGAAAGCAATATGAAAGTTGCACTTGCAAGTAATGTGAATGCGACGATTTCTGCCAATAACATCACCATGCGTACGAAAATCTATCGTGACACCTATGACCACTCAACCGCTGACGCATCGTCAACATCTGGCGGCCTTCTGGCCGGCAACGGTGCCGAAGCCGAAGCCTATGCAGATTACAGCCTGACCGCGAATTATGCGGGGGCCTTTACGGCCTCGAACAAAGTGTTGATTGAAACCAACGCTGCTGCGGTTGTGACCGATGCATATGCCACGGGCCGTTCCGGTGGCGCCGTTGCGATCGGGGTGACAATTGCGCGTTCTGGCAACAGTGCCGGGCAGACGTCCACCGTTGCTGCCTCTGTGAATGGTGCGACGCTTACGGCGGGCACTGCTGAGATCAAAACTGCCAATGCGCCGACTTCAAAAGTGCGGGCTGATTCAGGATCTGGCGGGATTGTGTCGGGTTCCGGTGCGGAAACGCGGGTGACAACAAATACTTTGACACAAACTAATTTGGGCAACACCGGATCCTTGGTTGTGAATGCGGATACCATCCGGGTTTCGACTGATTTCAGTGGCACTCTCGCCAGCAAAGTTGACACGCTTAGTGCTGCAGCGCTTGGTATGTCCGGTGCTGATAGCCGCACCAATGTGACAAGCACAGTTGTGACACGGGTCGGCGGGTATTCACGCTTTACCGCTGAAAACTTTGATATTTCGGCCAATACGTCTGTTAGCCGACCAAGCGATGGATTTAATATCCTGTCCGGTTCGGGTGGTGCGATCGATGTGGCTGCCATGGTCAGCCGCGTTGATGTCACAGCAAACACTGATCTGTTTATTGATAGCGGGGCGAACCTGACACAAATGGGTCTTGCGGGGAATAACCAGTTCTTCCATCTCGGAACCTTCAGCAATATCGCACTTGTGGATCGCTTGAAGCTTGATGCAGGGGGGGCGATTGCCGTTCCGATCGGTGATAGTGCTGTGAAGGTTAATACCAACCGAGGTTGGGTGACATTGGGTGCAGCGAACATCTTTAGTGTCGATACGCTGACAATCTATTCCGGTGGTGACGCCAACCTTCGTTCCGAGGTGGATTCGACTTCCTATGGGTTTGCTGGTGCAGCTTCTGCCATGACAAACGCCACTTACAACGCGGATAATCGCGTGATCATGGGCAATGGATCACGGATTGAATCCTTGGGGAATATTCGCCTGCAAACTGGATATAATGCACTGCAGGTGCAAAATATCGTTGTGAACGCAGAAGCCCGCGCCTTTAACAAAACAGCGATCCCGATCAATATTGATCCGGTTGCAGATGCCCGTGCTGACACCATTTCACGTGTGGATGTGCAAGAAGGCGCGAATGTTTTGGCCGTGCGCGATGTGTATCTGCTGGCGGAACAAGGCGGGCGTGATGTCTTGGGTTACGGTCGTGGTAAAGATTTGTATCGCGAAGCAGCCGCAGCGATTGGCAGTGGCATAAGCGAAGCCTTTGGTGGTGAACCGGTTAGCCTTGATATCGAAACGGGCACCAGCACCAATATTTCCGATGATGGAATTCTGGTGAATGGCTACGTGCGCGCGGGTTCTCGCAACCGTCAGATCTTGATTTTGGATGACAATAACAATCTGAATAACGCATCGGTTTCGGACCAGAATACAGGTGAGTTTTATACAGATGAGATGGCGGAGGGCATTGAATACAGCATCCGTCAGAATGTGAACTTGGGTAGCGAGATCAATGATCGCATTAACCTGCTGCAGGCCCTGATTGATGATCCGATCATTGGTGATCCAAATGGTACAGGCAATAATAGCGCCGCCGTTACCGCGTGGACAGCGGAACGCAACCAATTGGCAACCCGAGCGGCGACATTGTCCGGCAGTGCTGACTTTATTGATCTTGGCGACATTATTGCGGCACAGGGTGATATCATCATCCGGGCTGATTATGTCCATGGCAGCAACACGGGCACATTGGATGCGCCAGGCAATGCGACGATCAAGATCCATGTGAATTCTGATGCCTTCCTGAACACCGCTGGCATGATTATTCCCGAAGATGCAGGCGGACGGATTACGTTTAACGACATCATCGTACACACGCCCGAGCAAATTGCAGCTTTGGCAGGGCCGTTTGTAACCGGGCCGACCGATTATGAGATGATCTCTGGTGTGGGTGGCGGCGATCCTTTGATCGAAGTGGCGACCTATGGCGGCGGTTCCTTGATTGTTGGCGGTGATATTTTCAACGCGGATGGCATTGCCCGTTTTGCGGCAAATGGGCCGACGGCGGATCTTGATGTGCGCGGCGATATTTCTGCGAAGACAATTGATCTGACCGCGGGACGTGACTTTGTTCAGGGCTTCACTTGGGGCTTTACCGAAATCGAGGGTGAACCAGGTGAAATTTATGAGGGCTATTTTGATGGCATCCAGGCCAAAGCACGCGCGGCGATTTTGAATGGCTTCACCATGTCTGGCTATGATTCCGAAGACTTAACTGTGGATATAGGTCCGGCTTCGTTTAATTATGGCACCATTCCAGAATTCACAATTGCCCCACGCCAGGGCCGTATTCGCGGCGGGCGGAATGTCTATATCACAGCGGATAAGTTGAACATCAACGGCCTTATCCAAGCTGGTACAGGCAGCTATTACGTGAATATTCAGGCCGGGCTCGACACCTATCTGGCCGGGCTTGTTGCGGATGGTTCCAGTGGCACAGTTCTGTTACATGATCCATCTGAGCCGGTGAATGAAAATGTGGTGCGCAATCCATATATCACCAGTGATGTTCGGGTTACGTTTGACCCGCTTGCGACCGATGAATTCGGTAATCGTACTGGTCAGATCATTCTGGATCCGATGATTGTGCAAGGTGGCGTGGTTGAACTGACTGGCGAGATTCTGTCTACCGGTGGCGGGGAAATCAAATCTTTGGATGGTTTTGGCAACATCAATGTAAACAGCGCATCCACAAGACCAATTGTCTTGGGTCGGGTCGATTTGGGGGCGCTTGGCGAACTTGGTGAAGGTGTGGAAGGCGTTGTGCGTATCACCGATACAGGACGCCGTGTTCTGGCTAGAAACTCTGCAACCAATGGGCTTTCAGTCGAATTTTTGACCACAGAGTTCCGCAGGATTGGCGACACGTTTGAGGAACGCGATAACCGGATTTATTCGTTATTGGATATCGATCTGAATGATGATGGCACTCCAGATATTACACGTACTGTGATCGAAAACCTTGCCTCTAGCAGCACCGCGGATGATGGGCGTAGCGGCGTTTATGCGACACGCGCAAACAGAGACCTTGTGATCAATCGGTCTGAAACCGTGACCCAGGTGACAAAAAACACCCAGACGACATTCTATTTCTGGGCAGATTTCGGCACCAGCAAGGATTCCGAAGTTGGGCCGATTAATGCGACACCGCTGACCGCGGATGTGGCACCGGGTCTGAATGGAATCTATCTGGCGTCGTCATTGCCTGGGGGGGATTATGAATATCACTTCACCGGTGAACGGATTTCTACCAGCAGCGCGAACAGCAACCACCACACCGACGACCAGCGGTTCCTTGGTATCGGTGATGTTGTTAAGACTTGGGATAGCACGCAGACAGCGACGCATTTGTATACTCATCGTTTAAAAGCTGACTATGGCGTTAAAATCTCCTTTGATGGTGCGGATACAGGTGGGTTGTCCATCCAGAATAGTGGTGATGTCCTTCTGGCCGGGGCTGTGAACAATCAGGTGGGCGATAGTCTCATTCGGTCGTGGAACGGATCTGTTCTGTCTGTAGATTCCTCAGTGCTGCTGAGCGTGGGTAATCTGGATGCGCATAGTTTCGGGGGTCGCATTGGTGGGCTTTCCACAGCGCTGCGCGTGGATCAAACGGCGGGTACAACTCTGAACGCAATCGCGCGGGATCGGATTGAGGTACGTGAAACCTCTGGCGATATGACGATTGGCACTGTCGCGACATTCCTACGCGATGCGACCGTCGGGAATGACCTGAACGGAGAGATCAGTTTGGTGGCGGAAGGTTCAATCTTGGCCGCATCTGATACTTCTTTGATACTTGGATCCGTGATCGATTTGCGCGCATTTGGCGGCACGATCGGTACAGATGCGCAATCTTTGCGTACCAATGTTGATGGTGGCAGTGGTTCGGGCACCGATCCCGCAAGTTCTGATATTGATGGGGCAACCCTTTCAGCGCGTGCAAACAGCGATATTTATATCCATGAGATTGCCGGCGATTTGCCAGTGAACACCATACGGTCAGAAATCGGCAGCGTGGAACTTACTGTCAGCGAGGGCTCCATCCTTGATCGCAATAACATCGAAACCCGCGATATACGCACGGAATCCCAACTGGCGACTCTTTGGACGGATGATTTGAACTTAAACGGTTCAGGTCTTGCGGCACGCCGGATCGAACAGATTGACAGTGTGAAGGCTGAACGTAAACGCAGCTATGACCAATATTGGACAGAGCGCACTGCAGCGGGCGGCGTAGCGCAGGTATTTACCCTTGATGCAACAATGGAACAGAGCCTGATTACTGGCGGCTGGGATCAGGCACGTGTTGATGCCTATGTTGCTGATCGCAATGCGCTTTATGCGTTTTGGAATGCGGGCACAGCATATGATGTGGATTATGAATATACGCCAACGGTTGATGAGCTGGCAGGTCTTTTGGATGGGATCGGCTGGACAACAGACGAGCTGAACCAATGGGTCCGTGCAAGTCTGATCCGGGGCACGGGTGACACCAATGCTCGCGTAGAAGATCCAAACATCAGCGCCGCCGGGGACATCACTCTAATTGCCCGTGACGAAGTGGGTGAGTTGTTGCCGCTTTATGTGCTTGGCGCTAGCAATGACCTTGCAGAAGATCTGCGCGTGCTGTCGCAGGCGGAATATGCCGATGTGGACATTGATAACATCAATAACATTGTCACCGTTCGTCGGGCCGAAGATATCAACTTTGCCTTCACTCAGGTGGATGCGAATAATCATGCGGTTGGTAATCTGCGGGTCTCCTCTACCGGGGGCGAGATCTTCCTAGGGGCGGAAACAGCGGCGACGATTGCCGATGTGAATGGGACCTCTGATGTTCAAATCAAAATTGATGGCGCTCTGACCGACAATCGTGATGGAACGGCTGCGATACGTGGCAGTGCTATTATTGTTGAAAGCGGTGAAGATGCATCAATCGGGACAGAGGCGAACCCGCTGACCTTTGATATTCTGACTGGTGGTTCCCTGATTGCCCGCAGTGGCCAAAATGTAAATATCCACGCCATTGGCGATATGCCCTTGCAGGAAGTATTCGCCGGTGCGCGGGCACAAATTTCTGCGGTTGGCCATATTAGCGATGATACAGCCACGGGTGCGGTTAGAATCCGCGCAGCAGATTTGGCAATTGATGGGGGTTCCGTTGGTACGGATCTTGTGCCTCTGGTGATTGAGCTGACCGATGCTGTCGACGGGCGCCTTGATCTACAGACGCGGGTGGGTGACGCCTATCTGACAGCGCAAAGTGATTTGCCGATAGCGAAAGCCGTCATCGCAAGTGGTGGCCGGATTATCGCCACGGCGGGCGCAAGCCTGCACGGCGCAAATACCATCAGCTTTGGCACAACTGCGACATTGGCCCTGCTGCTGACCGAAACGCTTGACCTATCGGCCTCTACCGGAGTTGATATTTCCGGCGGCACGCTTGAGATCACCTCAAACGGTGCGGTGGGCGTTTCGATCAAACGGCTTGAAACGGCCCTTGGCACATTGTCTTTCACCGCCTTGGGTGCCGCGGTGACATCACTGTTTGTGAATGAAGCAGATGCGCTGCGGATTGAAACGATCACGCAGACTCATGTGGATGCGGATACTGATATTATTGCCGGCGGCCCGGTTTCCATCGGAACCGTGACTAGCAACGCAGAGTTCCGTTTGTTGGCGCAAGCTATCACGGATGGTCAGATCACGGCACAACGCACGGCCTTGATCGCCAATGGTGTTGTGCCTGGGTCCTCGATCGGTGGCACATCGCGCATGGTGATCAATACCGATCGCCTGTTTGCACAGACCACAAACGGCGACATTATTCTGACGCTGAATGGCGCGGGCACCAGCATTGAATCACTGACAGCAGGTGGTGCGGGATTGATTGATTTCACCAGCACAGCCACACCTGTAGTCTTGTTGGCCGGGACAGGCATCCGCACAAGCGGTGGCGCGATCACCGCGAACATGATGCAAATGCAGGCCAATGCGAATATCACCAGCATGGGCGGCAATATCGACTTGGATACTTCAGGGTTCTTTCGCCAAGCGATGAATACGCGTCTGGATGCAGGCACGGGTCGTGTCGATCTTGATGTCGGTACAGACATGGTTGTGGCACAGGTTGCGACGCAGAATACATCTGTGGATGCACTTGCGGTGACTGTTGGGGGGGAACTGTCAATTGTACCAGGTCAGCTCGCAACAAACTTTATCGCCAATGAAGCTGGATCACGTGCGACGTTTGATATCGGCAGCTTGCGCCCGGTTGGGCCAGAGGGGCTGAAAGTTGCTCTGGCTGATGTGGATATGCTGGTCAGAAGCGGTGCGCTGCATCTGCAAGAACGCGATGGCATCATCTTGACCAATGTTGAAAGCCGCACTGGTTTGATTGATATCTTTGCCAATGGCGAAACCATTGTGCGCGTGTTGAATGCTGCGGGCGGCGACAATGTAACCCTGTCCACAAGCACGGGTAATCTGCTGGCGGATAATGCGACCCTTTCAGGTGGTGACATGCGCTTGTTTGCCTTTGGTGGCGCAATCTCGGGCGAAACATCGGACACCTTCATGGGTGATACCACCGCGGGTGTGACGGCACATTTCTATGCCGATGGTGATCTGCGTTATACTGAGACAGCAGGTGACCTGCGGGTTGGATTTGCCCTTTCTGATACTGGCGATCTGGTTCTGAACAGCCCAACTGGCGCAATGGATCTGGGCGTTCTCGGGGCGGCTGGGGATTTGACACTGACGGCGCAGAATGTGTTGCGGGTTAATATCATTGGTCTTGCAACTGTTGATCTGGCGGATGAAGTGGCGATGCAACTTGTTCAACCCTCCTTCTATGGTCTGCGCGAGGCACGTTCACCTCAACGTGCTGAATTGACCGCCTTTGGAACCGGCAGTCTGATCCAAGCGGGGCTGGTCAGTGTTAAAGACAATATCGGCCTGCATGCGGATGATATTGATGCACATGTTTATGACCGTACCCCAGCAGATGACCTGTTGATGCAAATCGACGATTCAACCGGCGATTTTGCGGAGACCGTTGACGTGCAATCTATCGGGGATGGTCCGGTTCTGCATATGACCGATTACTTTGCAGATGTGCGTCCGCGCCTTGCGGGTCGTGATACAGCCCAAGGTGATTTGATTTTGACCATGGCGCGGATTGGCACGGGCCAAGTCACACATGCGGGGCCTAGAATGGTTGGCCTTGATGTGGTGATCAATGGTGATGTTTGGTTCCGCCAGCGCAGCTTCGATCTGTTCTCTCATATCGATTATGTGGCACTGTCCACGGTGGCGGATGCGCAGGTCTATGCGCTCAATGCTGGTGCGATGAGCTTTGCAATCAGTGATGAGATTGTGCTGACCACGGAAAACGTTCTGGTATTGAACCGTCGACTTGGGGGTGTTGATCTGAATGGTGGCCAAGGGTTTGCTTTTGGTGTGGGTGTTGAAACCGATATTCTCGGCCATCCGTTCACATTCAAGGGAAGCGCGCCTGGGGTTACGGCTCCCTTGGTACTCGAAGAGATCATCAGGCAGCGTGACAATACTGTACCTCTGCATTTGCCTCAGTTTATTACGGGCAATCAACATGGCGAAGATTGTGACCTAGGTCGTTGCGAAGTCCTTGATTTTGGTATGTCCGTCGTGAGCGCGCTGTAAATGCAAAGAGAATGATTGGAAAGATCACACGCGCCCGCCACAACAGCCAGTGGATTCCTGATTTGATCAAGGCCTCGAGATAAGGCGCAAGAAAAATTTACGAAAGTTCCGCATTTCTTGATGTCTTCAGGGCAATTTGTAGGTCAAAACTCCTTATGCTGATGATCTGACTTTATCGCGCCTGCCCGGTCTTTTTGAAAGTTGTAACACATGAAAATTGACAAACCCCTTGCCCTAGTAACCGGTGCAACAAGCGGCATCGGGCGGGCGATCACTTTTGCCTTGGCGGATAGTGGTTATGAGGTAATTGCGCTTGGCCGTAGTGCCGTTACGCTTGAACAGATGCAGGCCCATGTCGGCGTGCGGCCCCTAGCGCTTGATCTGACGGACCGCGAGGCGCTTGAAACTGCGCTTGCTGGTGAAGAAGTTGACGTTTTGGTCAACAATGCCGGAATTATCCCACCGATCACTGGGTTTTGTGATATGGCGCAATCCGATATTGATGCCACGCTTGAGGTCAACCTTTCTGCGGCAATCGCCACAACACGCATGGTTCTGCCAGGCATGGTGGCGCGCAAGCGGGGACATTTGTTTTTTACAGGGTCAACAGCGGGGCAGGCGCCTTTTCCCAATATGGCAGTCTATGGCGCATCCAAAGCGGCGATATCAAGTTTTGCGGCCGGCCTGCGGTGTGACTTGCCCGGCAGCAATGTTCGTGTGACAGAAATCGTAGCGGGGCGGGTTGAGACAGATTTGTATCGCGGGGTGCTTAGCGATCAGGCGCGGGCCGATATGTATGAGGCCTTTGAAGCAGTGCAGCCCGAAGACGTGGCGCAAATGTTACTGACGGTATTGCAGATGCCCGCGCATGTGGATGTGACGCGTTTTGATATACTTCCCACGGCCCAGTTTGTTGGTGGCGGTGGTTTTGCGAAAAAGGAAACCTGAGATGAAAAACCTATCCGTTGTGATCGTCGGGGGGGGCGCTGGATTTGGTCTGCTGATGGCGGATATGGCGGTTGAGGCCGGGGCCTCGGCCATCGGAATCATTGATTTGGACGCCCAGGCTGCCGAGGCCGCGCTAGAGACGGCGCGAGCGGCTGGCGTGAAAGTCGCGTTTGCCGCGTGCGATATTCGCACATCAGAAGCGGCGCATGGGGCATTTGCGCAGGTCGCTCATGAATTGGGCCGGGTTGATACGGTGATCAATTCCGCCGCGATCTATCCACGTAAATCAATGCTTGAGATCACCGATGCTGATTGGGATGCCTCAAATGCGGTGAATATCAAGGGAACGTTTCACATGTGTGTCGCTGCGATAAAGCAGTTTCGCGCACAGGAAATTGATGGCGTTGTGAGGGGGCGGATTGTGAATATCACGTCGGTTGATGCCTTTAAGGCGCATCCGCAAAACGCTCATTACGCCGCGACCAAAGCCGCTGTTGTTAGCCTGACAAAAAGCTTTGCGCAGGAGGTCGCCCCGGACAATATTTTGGTGAATTCCGTCGCTCCTGCAGGCATGGCGACAGAGAAGGCGCGAGAGGCTGGGTTTCTTGGGGAATTGGCCGCGGCTAGCCCGCTGGGACGTGGCGGAGAACCGCGTGAAATGGCGGAGTGGGTCATGATGGCGGGCGGGCCGAAAAATACTTATATGACGGGTGAGAACATCATCGTTTCTGGCGGCTACATCTACGCATAAGGATTTGATTTTGATATATAAATCACGAATGAAAAGCCAAAACTGGACCGGCGAAACCATCGGTATTTTGGTGTTGGATTGTGAATATCCATTTGTGCCTGGAAACGTTGCCAACGCGACGACATTTAATTTCCCCGTGCGCTATGCTTTGGTTGAGGGTGTGACAGTGGAACGCTTGCTGCATCAGGCGGATTCATCCCTGATTGAACCCTTCATTGAAGCGGCGCGCAAATTGCAGGCGGAGGGCGTTAAAGCCATCACCGGAGCCTGCGGCTTCATGGCGCTGTATCAGAAGGAAATCGCGGCTGCTGTGGGTATCCCGGTGTTTGCCTCAAGCCTGCTGCAAATTCCTTTCATGCATCTGATCACTGGTAAACGCATAGGAATTATTGCCGCTGACAGCTCCTGCTTAACGCCTGCGCATTTCGCCGGGACCAATGTATCTGAAGATATCCCCGTGGCGATTGGTGGTTTGGAAAACAAGGAAGTCTTCGCGCGGGACATGCTTGGGAATAAAAACGAATTTGACGATGACGCCATATGTCGGGAGGTTGTTGAAGTTGCGCAAGCCCTTCAGGCTGAGAATGATGATTTGGGCGCGATCCTATTGGAATGCAGTGACATACCGCCATACGCCCATGCGATCCAAGCTGCGACAGGGTTGCCCGTTTTCGACTTCATTACGATGATCAACTACGTGCATGAAACCTTGGCGCGCAAGCCCTATGCGGGTGTCATGTGATCTACGTAAGCGTAGAAATTCTGGGGTAAATGAAGCTTTTCTGCAACGACAAGTGAGGTCAGAGAGCTGTAGCCTGAGTGTGCAATCAAAAATGGACGGGTGCGGTCATGGGACAAAGAAGTGGCGGAAAAATTCTAGTAGAATGTCTGTTGGCCTTAGGGGCGCGTCACAGCTTCGGCGTGCCGGGGGAGAGCTATCTGGCAGTGCTGGACGCTTTGTACGACACCAAGGGCGCGCTTGATTTCACCCTATGCCGCAATGAGGGCGGGGCTGCCTTTATGGCCGCGGCTTACGGCAAATTAACGGGTGCGCCGGGGATTTGCTTTGTGACGCGAGGGCCGGGGGCCACCAATGCCTCTATTGGGGTGCATACTGCGATGCAGGACAGTGATCCAATGCTGTTGTTTGTCGGCCAAGTTGGTACGGATATGAAGGGGCGCGAAGCCTTTCAGGAAATCGATTACCGCGCAGTTTATGGCACCATGGCGAAATGGGTGACTGAAATTGACGATGTGGATCGCCTACCTGAGATCATCTCCCGTGCATGGGTCACAGCGACCACAGGGCGACCCGGCCCCGTGGTGATTGCGCTGCCAGAAGATATGTTGACGGATACGTCTGATGTCCGCGCCTTGGTGGGGCTGGTATCGGTACAGGAAGGCGCTCCGACTTCCGAAACTGTGGCGATGGTTCTGGCAGAAATTGAGGGGGCGAAACGGCCTTTGGTCATGATTGGCGGCAGTGGTTGGCAGGATCAGGGCATTCAAGCCATTCAAAATTCAGCACAAAAAGCCGATCTGCCTGTGCTTGCGGGTTTTCGATTTCAGGATCTCTATGACAATCACTTGCCGACCTATGTGGGGGATGCTGGCGTTGGCATGACTGCGGCGACCAAAGATTTGATCCGCAATGCCGATGTGATTTTGGCGATCAATCTGCGGTTTGGAGAGATGACGACGGATGGCTATACGCTGCTGAATGTGCCGTGCCCTTCGCAAAAGCTGATCCATGTGCACAACTCTGATCGTGAATTGGGCAAGGTCTATGTGCCCGATCTGGCAATACACGCTGGGCCGAATGCCTTTTGCGTGGCGTTGGAACGTCAAATTGAGGCGGAAGAATTGTCAGAAAGCCGGAAGGGTTGGCGTGCCAAAGCGCGCGCTGACTATGAGGCAGCATTTGATCTGCCTGATCTCGACAGCCCGGTAGATATGGGCAAGGTGACGGCATTTTTGCGCGATCGTTTACCATCGGATGCGGTGCTGACCAATGGCGCGGGAAATTTCACGGTTTGGCCCAATAAATTCTTCAAATTTGGCCCCGACCAACGGCTGCTGGCCCCGCAATCTGGCGCGATGGGGTATGGTCTGCCTGCGGCAATTGCCGCCAAGGTTGTAGATCCTGATCGCACCGTGGTTTGTTTCGCGGGTGATGGTGATTTTCAGATGAATTGCCAAGAACTTGGCACCGCCATGCAGGCCGATGCTATGCCGATCATTTTGATTCTGAACAACGGGATTTATGGCACTATTCGAATGCATCAGGAACGCAACTATCCAGAACGAATTTCGGGAACCAGCCTTGAAAACCCTGACTTTGTTTTGATGGCGAAATCCTATGGATTTCATGCGGAATATGTTGAAAAGACAGAAGATTTTGAGGCGGCGTTTGAACGCGCAATGGGGTCAGATTGTGGGGCTGTGTTGGAATTGAACATCTCACCCGAGGCCCTGACACCACGCCAAACCCTTAGCCAAATGCGCGAGATCGCAAAAGGAGCCACAGCATGAGCACGCAAGATATTCGTCTTGGAGCCGATATTGGCGGCACGTTTACAGATGTGGCGTTGGATCTGCGTGGGCAGATTTATTCTGCCAAGGTTTTGACGAATTACACCGCCCCAGAACAGGCGATTTTGGATGGGATCAAGACGGTTACGCAGCAAGCGGGTATCGGTTTCGCTGACCTTGGCATCGTCATTCATGGGACGACCTTGGCGACCAATGCGCTGATTGAGCGCCGTGGTGCAAAAACCGCGCTGGTCACGACTGAGGGTTTTCGCGATGTTATTGAAATGCGGACAGAAAATAGGTTTGCGCAATATGATCTGAACATCAAATTGCCTGCGCCGCTGATCCCACGTCAGGATCGGTTTGCGGTTGCTGGCCGCTTGGATGCGCAGGGTGAAGAATTGTTGCCGTTGGACGAGGGGCATCTTGAAAACCTCGCGGAGATAATCCGTGATGGTGGCTATGAAGCGGTGGCGATTGGGTTCATCCATTCCTATCAAAATCCGGTTCACGAGGAACGTGCCCGCGAGATTTTAACGGCAAAATTACCGGGTGTGTCGATCTCTATTTCGGCGGAAGTTTCCCCGCAAATGCGTGAATTTGAACGATTTAACACGGTTTGTGCCAATGCTTATGTGCGCCCTCAGATGGAAGATTATCTGATCCGTTTGCAATCGCGTCTGAAGGATGAAGGCGCTCAATGCCCGGTCTTTATGATCCATTCTGGTGGTGGGCTGATTTCAGTTGAGACGGCGATTGAATTTCCCGTGCGCCTGGTGGAAAGCGGTCCGGCGGGGGGCGCGATTTTTGCCGCGGATGTTGCCGCGCGCTTTGGTCTGGAAAAAGTTGTCAGCTATGACATGGGCGGCACGACCGCGAAAATTTGCCTGATTGAAGATTTCACGCCGCAGACCGCGCGCAGCTTTGAAGTTGCGCGGACATATCGGTTTTGCAAGGGTTCAGGCATGCCGATTTCGATCCCGGTGATCGAGATGATCGAGATCGGGGCAGGGGGCGGATCCATTGCTTGGGTTGACGGCATGGGGCGCATTCAGACGGGGCCGGAATCTGCGGGCTCCGAGCCTGGTCCTGCGTGTTATGGGCGTGGCGGTGAACGCCCCGCAATTACCGATGCGGATGTCATGTTAGGTAAGATCGACCCTGACAATTTTGCCGGTGGTGCGATCCAGCTTGATAAGGCGGCGGCCGGTGTTGCGATTGCCAAAGATGTCGGTGACAAGCTGTCACTTGCGCCCCTTGAGGCGGCCTTTGGGATTTGTGAAGTCGTTGATGAAAACATGGCGAATGCAGCGCGGGTTCATGCGGTTGAAAACGGCAAAAACGTTTCTGAAAATATCATGATAGCCTTTGGTGGCGCGGCCCCGCTTCATGCGGCACGGCTGTGTGAAAAACTTGGTGTGGATCAATGCCTTATCCCGCCGGGGGCTGGGGTTGGGTCTGCGATTGGCTTCCTGAAAGCGCCATTTGGATATGAGGCCCTTGCATCGCGTCTTGTGCGGATGTCTGAATTTGACGTGTCCAAAGTTAACACCATGTTAAGCGCATTGCGAGAGACGGCTGAGGGGTTTGTGCGGGCAGGTTCCGGCGGTGAAGTTCAACGCGATATCACCGCCTTTATGCGCTATCAGGGGCAGGGGTGGGAGATCCCCGTGGCAATCCCTGATCGTTTGTTGGAGGCGTCCGATATTGACCTGATCCGTGCCCGTTTTATTGAAAATTACGCTCGTTTCTTTGGTCGTGCGATTGATGGCCTCGATGGTCTTGAGATCGAGATTGTGACTTGGTCGATGAAGGCCAGCGATATGCGCGAACGGCCCAAGGCGCAGGCGCTTGTGACCACGGGAAAGGTGAAAACTGTGCCCGTCAGTCGCGCGGTGTTTGATCCCAGTTCTGACGGGTTGCGTGACAGCGCAATTGTCGACCGTCACAGCCTGACTGCCGGAGATTACATCATTGGGCCTGCGGTGATTGTGGAAGACGAAACATCAACCGTTGTGACCGCGCCTTTTGATGCGGTGATGCAGGCGGATGGTACTATTCTTTTGACCCGGAAGGAGGGCTAACACATGGCTGGCTTATCTGAAATTCGTATGCAGGTGATGTGGAACCGCCTGATTTCTGTGGTTGAAGAACAGGCTCTAACGCTGCTGCGAACAGCCTTTTCGACATCCGTGCGAGAGGCCGGGGATCTGTCTGCCGGGGTGTTCGATCCGCAAGGTTTGATGCTGGCGCAGGCCGTGACCGGCACGCCGGGGCATGTGAATACTATGGCTGAGGCCGTGCTGCATTTCCTCAAGGATATCTCACGCGATGAGATGTTTGAGGGCGATTGTTATGTCACCAATGACCCTTGGAAGGGCACAGGCCATTTGCACGATATCACGATGGTTGCCCCTTCATTTAAAGATGGAAAACTGGTCGCGTTTTTCGCCTGTACCGCCCATGTTGTAGACGTCGGCGGGCGCGGATTTGGCGCGGATGGGAAGTCGGTTTATGAGGAAGGGATCCTGATCCCGATCATGAAATTTGCCGAACGTGGTAAGGTGAACCGCGATCTTGTGAACATCTTGCGCAATAACGTGCGTGAGGCCAATCAGGTGGTGGGGGATTTCTATTCCTTGGCGGCCTGTAATGAGGTTGGGCATCGTCGCCTGATCGACATGATGGATGAGACTGGTATGTCGGATCTGGATGATCTGGGCACGTTCATTTTTTCACGTTCGCGCATGGCAACATTGGATTGTATCGCCAAATTGCCACGTGGCAGTTGGGGCTATGAAATGGTCGTTGACGGATATGATGTACCCGTGAAATTGGCCACGACATTGACCGTGAAAGAGGGCGAGGTGAACGTTGATTTCGCCGGCACTGACGGGGTTAGTAAATGGGGTATTAACTGTCCGATGATCTATTCCAAAGCTTACGCCTGCTATGCGGTGAAATGCGTGGTGGCGCCGGATATCCCGAATAATTCGGCCTCGCTTGCACCATTCACCGTCGATTCACCTGTGAATATTTTGAACGCAGAACGGCCCGCGCCGGTCTCTGTACGTCACGTGATGGGCCATATGGTGCCGGATCTTGTGTTGGGTGCTTTGGCGCAGGCCTTGCCAGGGCAGATTATGGCGGAAGGGGCGGCGGCGCTTTGGAATATCCATATCTCGGCACGTCCAGAAGAGGGCAAGGACGGGCGCAGGTCTGAGGTTTTGATGTTTAATTCCGGTGGAACTGGCGCGCGACCTGGGCTGGATGGTTTGGCCGCGACGGCCTTTCCGTCGGGCGTGCACACCATGCCGATTGAAGCCACGGAACACACTGGGCCGATCGTGATTTGGCGCAAGGAATTGCGGCCAGACAGCGGCGGGGCAGGGCGCATGCGTGGCGGTCTGGGGCAGATCATCGAAATTGCACCGGCTGACGGGCATGAATTTGATTTCTCAGCGATGTTTGATCGGGTCAATCATCCGGCGCGCGGCCGTGATGGCGGTGAAGATGGCGCGGCGGGCGTGGTTAAGCTGGACGATGGCACAAAACTGCGGCCTAAAGGGTGGCAACATGTGCCTGCGGGGCGGCGTCTGATCCTGAAAGCGCCCGGCGGGGGTGGGTTTGGCCCCGTCAATGAACGCAGCACCGCCGATCATGCGGCGGACGTGAAGGCAGGATATATTACCGCGGATGCGGGCAAGACGGAGAATAAGACATGAAACAGTTTAACCGAATTTTGATCACGGGTGCGGCGGGACGTTTGGGCAGCGAACTGCGCAAGGGGCTTTCCCATCTGGCGGAACATGTGCGGATTTCTGACCGTGTGGAAATGGCAGATATCGGCGCCCATGAAGAAGCCGTTGTTTGCGAGTTGGGCGATTACGAAGCGGTCATGGCGCTGACCAAAGACGTGGATGCGATCGTGCATTTTGGCGGCGCGCCGCTTGAGATGGATTTTGAATCCATCCTAGATAGCAATATTCGTGGTTCATATCATATCTATGAAGGCGCGCGTAAAAATGGTGTGAAACGGGTGATTTATGCGTCATCTGTCCATGCGATTGGCTATCATGAGATGGAGGCACAGATTGATGCCGACAGCGCTGCGCGCCCGGATAGCCTCTATGGTGTTTCAAAGAACTTCGTTGAAAGCCTAAGCCGCCTGTACTGGGATAAATTTGGGATCGAAAGCCTGTGTTTAAGGATTTTCTCGTCATTTCCGGAACCCGCTGATCGGCGGATGCTGTGGAGCTGGTTAAGTTTTTCTGACTGCGTTCAATATGTGGAACGTGCTTTGATTGCGCCGCGTTTGGGGCATACAATTGGCCACGGGATTTCCGATAACCGACTGAAAGTGGTCGATGACAGCAAGGCTGGGCACATTGGTTTTGAGCCCAAGGACAATACAGAACCATTCCGCGCAGCGATGGAGGCGAAAACCGAGACACCCGACCCGACCGCGCCCAGTGTGAAATTTATCGGCGGTTGGTTTTGTGAATTGGGTCACCCGGATGACGAAGGCCAGTGATGGAAAAGACTTACGATGTTGTGATCATCGGCGGGGCTGTGATTGGCTCTGCCGTGGCCTATTTTCTGACCGAAAACCCCGATTTCAAGGGCTCCGTCCTGATTATTGAGCGGGATCCGACATTTGCGCAGGCCTCTACCTCGCTAAGTTCAAGTTCGATCCGCAACCAATTTTCCAACCCGATCAACGTGCAGATCGGGCAGTTTGGTACGCAGTTTATCCGCGAATTCCCTGAGGTGATGGAGGTGGATGGCGACAAGCCGGATCTGGGATTTCACGAGGGCGGATATCTGTTTCTGGCGTCCAGTGAGGAACAGGTTCAGATCCTGCGTGAAAACCATGAGGTCCAGAAATCGTTGGGGGCGGATGTGGTTCTATGGGACCCGGATCAGCTGAAAGCGGCCTTCCCGCATATCAAAACCGATGATTTGAAATTGGCGAGTTACGGGCAATCGGGGGAGGGGTGGTTTTCCAACACCGGCTTGATGAACGGGTTTCGCAAAAAGGCCCGTGCGCAAGGGGCGGATTACTTGATTGATGAAGTGGTCGGGATCCTTCGTGATGGCGATAAGATCACCGGCGTGACCCTGAAATCAGGTGATAACATTTCCTGTGGCAGTTTGGTTAACGCTTCTGGCCCGCGGGCCGCGAAAACCGCAGCTATGGCAGGTATCAATGTGCCTGTTGAGCCGCGCAAACGGTCGCTGTTTGTGTTTGACTGCGCGCAATCCCCAGAAGGCACGGCCAGTGTGAACAACGGGCACCTGCCGCTAATGATCGATCCATCCGGCACGTTTTGCCGCCCTGAAGGTAAGTTTTTCTTGGCTGGCACGGTGCCGTTTGACGACCCTGCCGTAGACTTGGATGATTTTGAGCCGCGCCATGAAGAATTCGATAAGGTTTGGATGGATCTGGCTGAGCGATCAGAAGCGTTTGAGGCGATAAAACTTGTGAATTTTTGGGCCGGGCATTACGCCTTTAATACGTTGGATCACAATGTGATTGCCGGGCCGCATCATGAAGTCAGCAACTTTATCTTTGCCAATGGGTTTTCTGGTCATGGTTTGCAGCAATCACCTGCGGTTGGGCGTGGCGTTGCGGAATGGATAATCTATGGTGAGTTCCGCAGCCTAGATCTAAGCCCGATTGGGTATGATAGGGTCGTTCGAGGGGAGCCGTTTTTGGAAAAAGCGGTGATCTAAATTTGCCTTTGTGTCAGGAAGCCGAAAATGACTGTGTCACGTTTGAAACTCCCGCCGTTGAATGCGTTGAAAGCCTTTCATGCGGCGGCGCGACATAGCTCCATCCGGGGGGCAGCTGATGAATTATTGGTGACACCCCAAGCGGTTAGCCAGCAAATCAAACTGTTGGAAGATACATTGCAGGTGTCGCTATTTGAACGGCGTGGGCGCTCAATCGAGCCAACGGAAGCGGCGGTTTTACTGGCCCGCTATGTCGATGCGGGTTTTGAGGAACTCGCGGAGGGGGTGCGCCGGGTTACCAATCAGAAATACAAGAACCGGATCACGCTGAACGTATCGCCTTATTTCGCTACACGGTTTTTGCTGCCCCGGCTGGAACAGTTCCGGGAATCTGTGCCGCAATCAGACCTGCGCCTGACAACCATGGTGGAAACGCCTGATTTCAGCCGTGATGATATTGATGTTGCGGTGCAGTGGGGCTTTGGGAGTTGGCCAAATCTTGAAAGCACGCGGTTGCTGACCGATCACAAAACGATCTGTTGCACCGCGGAAGTTGCCGCGCGGATCGGGTCGGCGCAGGATTTGCTTGGGGAGACCCTTTTGAACCCAGTTCTGCAAAACACGTTGTGGCAAGATGTGTTGGGATTTCTGGGGTTGGAAATGCCAGAACAAACCTCGGAAATTTCCTTCCATGATGCGGCAACAATGCGCCGCGCGACGCTTTCGGGGATGGGGATTGGTCTGATTTCGCGGGGTGACGCTGTCAAAGACATCCGTGCCGGCGATCTGGTTGCGCCGTTGGGGATTGATGCCCTAGCCGATATGCCCGCCCATCAAATTCCGGGGTTTTACCTCGTTTTGCCGCGCGCGCATCGACGCGTTAGCAGTGTTTCCGGATTTTGCGATTGGATTTTAAATCAGGATTGGCAGCAAAGCGAAATCTGAAACCTAGAAGTCCAACAGTTTCGCCCGGCCACGGTCAGCCAGTATTTTGTTTAGACTGGCCGCTTCGGGCGCACCTGATTCTAGCGCGAAAACAAAGGCATGGGTGAAATAGAAGCAGGCGGCATCTGCATCGCCCGCCTGTTCCGCCAAATTCGCGGCCTCTGTGTAGAGGGTGATTAGGGCGGCGGTGTCCTTTTCAACATGGGCTGCCAGTAGGGCAGAGTCCAAGGCGTCACGATCAAAAGTTGCGCTGCCGTCACCTTCAACCGATGCCCCCGCCAGAAAATTTCTGGCGAGACCATCCTTGATAAAGCTGCTCATGAATTGCGGCCGGTCTCTATTTGGGTGGCGATCCAATGATGGAAGTTATGCGTTGGGCCATCCATCACGGGAGAGAACCGCCCACCGTCAAACAACGCACCGTGACGGCCTTTTTGCATGCCTTCTACGACAAATATGTCTTCCTCAAACACCGCTTTCCAAAGCACAGCATTGGCGTCGTGGATGGCGGTAAATTCAGGCGTGTCTTTAGGATCTTGCGCATAGTAGATCGCGACACGTTCGAACGTGTGTTCGAAATCAACCGGTTCAAGAATGATGGCAAAGGCATGGTCACGCTGCACGCCCAACAACACGTTGGGATAGACTGCAACATATTCTGCACCTTCATTCCATTTATTACTTAGGTTGGCGAAATCGGGCAGGTGTTCGCCGTTTTCACCGGTGATCTGACGGTAGACTAAGGTGCCCTGGCCGGAATATTTTCCTAGCTTTTCAATGTTATAGTGATCCTCAAGCCGGGAATAGCTGTTCAATCCAGGATGAACCCAAGGCAGGTGATAGCTTTCGCAGTAATTTTCGACCGCAAGCTTCCAGTTGGTTTTGACCTCTAGCTGGAAGGATGAGGCCTCGCCGCCAGAAAATACCGGTTGTTCAAATTCGGACCAGCGTTCAATCAAATCGGCATGGGCGTCTTCAAAGGTCGGGGCGTTGCCGTCAATGTTTACAAAAATGACGTCGCGCCAAACGTGAGAGCGGATAGGCCAAAGGCCCAATGTGTCTGGATCTACGTCTTCGTGCTGGTTTTGACCCGGACCACCGACATGAGGTGTGCTGCGCAATTCGCCTTTCAAGCTGTAACACCAGCTATGGTAAGGGCATCGGATGGCACCGCGAATTTTGGTTGGCTCTTCGACCAAAATCATCCCACGATGGCGACATGTGTTTTGAAACACGCCGACCTCGCCGTCACGATCGCGCACAAGCAATATGGGCATGCCCAGAAAGTTGACAGGCTTAGCGTCGCCGACTTCTGGGATGTCATTGCCAAAGCCAACGCCGGACCAATTTGCATAAAGTACGCTGCGCTTTTCTTCAGCGAAAACATCGGCGTCTATATAGTGTTCGTTGGGCAGGCCTTTTGCGCTATTTACGGTCGCCATGACCTCTGAAAGGGGGCTGTGTTTATTCATGGGAGGTCCTCCAAATCGGGCGATGCTTTGGCGGAAAGTGCAGCGCAATTAGTGAAGTCTCAACACAGAATAATCTAAGCTTACCGTGAGTTCAGCTCATGCGATGTGTTGGTGATTTCGCGCAGTATCCAGTTGCGCAAAAGCTTTGCCGCCTCAGAGAGGTCTTCGCTGGGTCGATTTACCAAGTAAAAGCTATGAGGTGCGCCCAATTTATGCGGCTCAATCTGCGCAAGCTTACCGGCCCGAAACAGCGGCAGTAAGAGGCGTTGCCACCCCAAGGCAATACCGGCACCTTCACGGGCGGCTTGAAGGGCGACGGCGTAATTGTTCACCCGCAGGCCAGTGGTGATTGGCCCGGTGTACCCAAGCCCGCGAAACCATTCGGCCCAGGTGGTCCAAGATTTGTCACTGGATTCTAGATATATCAGCCTTTGTTGCGCTAGTTTTTCCAGATCTCCCCCCTTGAGCAGGGCCGCGGTCGCCTCGTCGCCAACCGGGACGAGGTTATCAGTATACAGCTTTGTATGTGTCAATCTATCGTCAGCGTCGCGCCCATAACGCAGAAAAATATCCCATTCTTGAACACCGGTTTGAGCATAATCTTGTACAACCTGATTGACTTGAATATCGGGGTATTCGCGCCAAAAACGGATCATTGCGCGTGACAGATAAAGGTTTGAGACAGCAGAGGTTGACCCAATAGTGGCGACATTTCGAGATCTGGCTTCGCGCACGGTTTGAAGCACATTAGATATGCGCATAAACGAGGAGGAGAGCGTATTAAAAAGAGTTTCTCCTTCTTCCGTCAGCACGACCCCACGATGCATCCGGCGAAACAAAGTTGCCCCTAATTCGCCCTCTAGTGCTTTGATCTGATGGCTGACCGCGCCTGGCGTTACCGATAATTCTTGGGCTGCATCCTTAAAACTAAGGTGTCGGGCGGCGGCTTCAAAAGCAGCGAGCGTCGTAAGCGGAGGTAAGTTGTAATAACGGCGCGCCATGTTGACCCAATAGTATTAGAGTGAATGATTCTAATGTGAGTATGAGGTTTTTTACGGCGAAATACGAATGAATCTTGCTGTGAAACCTATACGCTGCACCCCAGATTATACTTGGGACTTGCACGGTTTTGTCGAATGCCTTCGCCGCCGTGGAAATACGAAAGAATTACCGTTGTTTGAGTTAAATCTTATGGTTGCGGCTTCCAAAACGGACCTGGCTGTGACTTCATCATGTTTGTGCCGAACGCAGACTGAAGATCCAGTTGGCGCAAGCTGCTGCTTATCCTAGAAGGAATATCAAAACCATGATCGCCAATCTAATGATGTATCTGCGCCCAGAATTGGTTGAGGCGCATAAGCGCTACTGGCAATTGATCCGAAATAACCTATCGGAGGTTGGCGTGGATAGCCCTAAGGAGCTGTCCCAAGACGCGGAGGAGTTCTTTGTCTGGAAGCACCCTGATCTGGTGCTAAGTCAGACCTGCGGAATGCCCTATCGGACGTGGTTGCACGATAAAGTGGAACTGGTCGGCACGCCAGATTTTGGCGTTGAAGGTTGCCCTCCGGGATATTATCGCAGCGCTTTGGTTGTCAGGGGGGATGACCCACGTGAAGCCTTAGATGATTTTCAGGATGGGGTCTTTGCCTACAATCAAACCTTCTCGCAATCAGGTTATGCGGCGCCTTATTGGCATCTCAAACCACAGGGGTTTTGGTTCAAGAATTTTAACCACACAGATCAGCATCTTGAATCCGCCCGTGCCGTTGCGGATGGTCGCGCTGATATTGCGTCGCTGGATGCGGTTTCGTGGCGCTTGATCGCAGAATATGAACCCTTTGCGGATCAGTTACGGGTTTTGGAGTGGACGGAACCGACGCCAGGCTTGCCGCTGATCACTGCCAGTGGAAATGATACCGGGGCGATTTTTGCTGCGGTCAGCAAGGCGATCTCTCAGCTTGAGGATGAGGATAAAGCAAAATTGGGTCTGAAAAGCATCGTTATGATCCCCAAAGAAAACTATCTGGCAGTCCCAAACCCACCGGCATCAGTTTAGTGCCTTAAACACAGCCCTTTGCCATGATTTTCCTCTTGGCGAAGGGTATGGAATAATGTGTTTTTCGATTTATACATTACCTGATGTAACCTCAACGTTAATTTTTTTGTGGTTGAGCAGCATTCAAATCCAATGAAATCATGCAAAATTAACTTTCGCGAACACAAGGTTATTATGCGTACTCAAGCCCAAGCAGCTGTAATCGGTGGCGGTGTTATTGGATGTTCAATCCTTAATCACCTGACGAAATGTGGTCGCTCCAACGTGGTTTTGTTGGGGCGAGATGAACTAACTTCGAGATCCACCTCGCACGCAGCCGCTGGTGTTCATGGGCCGCAGGACAGTAACGCCATGATTTTAGGACAGTATCACAAAGCTACTGTTCTGGAGGGCCCTCCGTTTGATCCGAAAGGTGAGCGACCGAGGGGTTAATAAGTAAGCTGGATAAAATAAATCCGGAAATATTGAGTGTCATACTCTAGGGGAGAAAAATATGTCGATACAAGAGCCGTTTACGGACCTAATAATTAAGAAACAGGAGGGCGGCTTTTATCACGATAACAGCCTTCCAATCGCACTGATTAGTAAAGGCATCATGGTCGTGCTTGTGCTTTGGACACTTATCTTTCCTGCAAATGCCAACGGAATATTGGGCAGTTTGAACGGATATATTCTTGGAGTTTTCAACCAATTTTACATCGTCATTGTTGGTTTCTTTGCCTTCTTCCTACTTGCTGTTGCGGTCATTCCGTCAACGGGTAAACGCATAATGGGTAAAGCTGGACAGAAGCCAGAGTTTTCCAATTTCTCGTGGTTTTCGATGATGTTTGGCGCCGGTCTTGGTGTTGGTCTTATGGTGTTTGCGACGGCAGAACCACTGGGCCTTTGGGGATCAAACCCGGTGATTGTCGCAGGTGAAGTGACCGGCGGAACCCAAGAAGCTGTGGAATCCGCTTACCGTTACACCTTTGCGCATTATGGCTTTCACGCATGGTCAATCTATGTGGTTACTGGGTTGTCTCTTGCATATTACGCCTACACGCGTGACATGCCGCTGACGATCCGTTCGGCTTTGACGCCATTATTTGGTCGGGCAATGAATGGCTTTTTGGGCCATATTGTTGATGTCCTAGGCGTGGTCGCAACGATTTTGGGTGTGTCTGTAACCATTGGTTTTGGTGTTAGCCAATTCGTTGATGGGGTCTATGCAATTACGGGCGTGGAATGGATCATGGATATGGGTGGTGAAGTGCCAACCCCCTCTAAAGCTGGCATGATTGCGGGCTTGGTTGCCATCATGACGCTTTCTATCTTGTCTGCGGTTTCTGGTGTTGGTCGCGGGGTTAAATACCTGTCCAATTTGAACTTGGTCTTGTCGCTGATCCTGTTGCTCATTTTTGTATTCTTTGGGTCGTTCCTTTTTGCGATGACAACTTATGCCACCGCGTTGATCGACTATCTGATGAGCTTTGTATCGTTGAGTTTTGGCGCATATGGCCCACAGTCAGACGTGGCATTCTCTGCCGCACTCCCTGAAGCCGCGCAACCATTGGCGGGTGATCTACTGGCCGGGGCCACAAACCCTTGGGGCAGTTTTGACGGGTTTACTTCTGGCCTTGAAGGGGCAGCAGCAGAGTTGGACAGCGAGACACTTGCAGCTGTTTATGCGGCAGGCAATGACGGTCGCCAGTTCGGATGGCAGTCGGCATGGACCACGTTCTATTGGGCTTGGTGGATCGCGTTCTCACCGTTTGTAGGTCTCTTCCTTGCGCGTATTTCCAAAGGTCGTTCTGTTCGTGAGTTCATCATTGGTTGTGTTATTGCGCCGACACTTGTGTGTTTTGCATGGATGACAATCTTAGGTGCGACGGCAATTGATCTTGAACTAAGCGGCGTCGCCCAGGGTGCAATTTCTGGTGCGTCAAACACCAACAAGCTTTTTGTGACTTTAAGTCAGATGATTGATGGTGGGTTCCTTTCAGGCATTACCATCATGTGTGTTGTCTTGATCATGACCTTCCTTGTGACCTCAGCGGATTCTGGCATTTTGGTGATGAACACCATCATGTCTGGCGGCGAGCAGGAAGCTGGCATTAAGCACCGCATCATTTGGGGCATTATCATCACATTGCTGATTGGTTCGTTGATCTTGGCTGCGGGTGATAACAACCCAATGGATGCGCTAAAAAGTGCGATGATCGTTGGGGCATTACCATTCACAATTGTGATGGGATTAATGTGTGTTGCTTTAGGCAAGGCGCTTTATCGAGATGGCCTGCGTGACAAACATAATGGCGCTGCGAAGTAACTCGGCGCAGATTACAAACTGGCGGTGCTGCGAAGGCTGCGCCGCCAATCCTTTTTTCAATACATCTGTTTAATCGCCTTCGCCCCACCAGTTTTTTGGTTTAAGGCGATCTGCGCGGGTGCTGCGCATGTCCCAGGCCAAGGCCCATTTGCGAAAACGTGACAACGCCAGACGCAACCAAAGCCGGTCTAGGCGCGTGTCAAAGTCGCGGTTAAAGGGGCAAACGCGCATGCAAATTGCGCAATCTGATTGTAATTTTGCCCAATATCCAAAACAGGCTTTTGCGTCGGATGTCCATTTGCGAACCCCGCGGATTTTTGAGACGTCATCTGGCGTGCTGACGTCTTTTGGGCCAAACGGCAAGGCTTTGGCTGGGCAGGCGTCGGCGCAGCGCGTGCATTGGTTGCAGAATTCTTCCACGCCTGTTCGCCGAGGTTCATCATGGATTAAGGGCAGGTTGGTAAAGATCTTGGAAAATCGCAAACGCGGGCCAAATTCAGGGGTGATAACCATCTGGTTGCGGGCATATTCCCCAAGCCCTGCTTTGATCGCATAGGGGATCACAAGGCCCGTGTCGTTCATTGACGGCACCGCCTCATACCCCAGATTTCGGATATAGGCAGCGAGCTGAATAACAATGGCGGCCTCATGACTATATTCACGCCCGGTGGCCGCTCCGGCCAAGGCCGATGGATATGTTGCCACCAGTTCCTTATCCATCTGGTGACCCAAGACGATGACACTGGTCAGCCCTTCAGGCAGGGTGTTTTCTGTTTCAGAAAAATCACGGGTATCAACGCGCGAGGAATAGAGCCAACGGGTATCCATATCTGTGACGCCTGCAAGATCCGCACCAAAAAACTTTGCCACACGTTTGATTTCTTTTGCCATTTTGGCGGGGTCATCAATTTCCACGGCCGTTTCAGCAACTGGTGTGTCGGCGGCAATGGGTGCCTGAAAACCTTCGCGTTCACCGTTTGCCGCGCCACGATCAGAAATGATATCTGAGATCAACCAACTGGCGTTTCTAAGCGCAAAATCCTTTTGCCGAAAGCCATCACCCTTGCGATAACTGGCCTTCATCCGGTAACTGCTGAAAAACCCATCGGTCTGTTTGCTGCGCACTTTTTCATCCCAGAAAGCGCGTGTGAACATGTCGTTTCGCTGGGAAAACGTTTCAAAATCATCGGTGGTTTCGATCCCGGCAGCCTTGTCGCTTTCGCGGTAAAGCTCTTTCCAATTCGCGCGCTCTTGGTCGGTTGTGCCCGAATTTGATGGCCAGCTCATGATCGTCCCCCTTTGTTGATTTTATGTTTCACTCTGAACCAGTTTCAAAACCGCTTGCGCCGCTGCGATGTCTTCTAAGCCCAACCCGATGGAACGGAAAAACGTCGGCTTTCCGGCAGCGGGCAGGGGGGCTGCATCAATGGCAAGTTCCGCCAAATCACCGCGAATTGCATCGCTTTTCCAGCTGTGATCTTCGTGGGCGATGACCATTTCCCCGGCGGATCCTGGGGTGGTGGCGCGGTAATCACAATAGACTTGGGCGCCTGTGATCCATTTCGGTGCAATTTCATGGGCGCGAGCGACATTTGTGCTGATCGACGTGACAAGCGTATCGGTCCCAATCGCGGCACTGTCGATCACGGGGGTTCCCGATGATGTACATAGCATAACGACATCAGCATCGGCGGCGGCTTCTTCCGCAGTGGCGGTGAAATGGATANTGCATTCAAATCATGCCATTGTTCCTAGCGGCTGGCATCGGTGCCCAGAGTGGGGGAATAAACACTGATGGAGGTCCAGTTGCGCAAGGCCTTTACATGCCGATAATGCGCCTGCGCCACAGGGCCAGATCCGATAATCGCCAATTTGGTGGCCTTTGTGCTTGCCAAAAAATCGACTGCCAAGGCTGTTGTGCCGGCGGTGCGTTCTGTCGTTAACTGGCCGGAATCACAGAGCAATAACGGCTGCCCTGTTTCCATAGACATCAGCAAGGTCCAGGCGGTGATGATCGGCTTGCCCTCCGTGACGATGTAAGGCGACAGCTTTGCACCAAAGACCCCGGCTTGGCCTTGCGCGCCCATATAGGTGATGAAATCGCCGTGATCTTGAGGGAATAGGGTCACTGTTTGGCTGGGTTGCACTGCCTGCTTTGCGCCCAATTCGGCAAACATGCCGCGCAATTCTGCCGCGAGATCAATCTTGTCGAAACGGGCCGCTACTTGGTTCGCGTTCAATACGATGGGGGTGTTTTCGGTCATGATAGTGCTTTCAACATAGGGTTTCGATCAGGCGTGACATGAAGGTTTGTCCGCGCATCAATTGATCGGCAGAAATATATTCGTCGGATTTATGGGCCTGCTCAATACTGCCGGGGCCACAAACAATCGTGGAATATCCAGCGGCCTGAAAATGCCCGGCTTCGGTTTGGTAGGAGACATAGTTTTCCGAATTATCACCGGTGATTTGACGTGCCAATTCTTCGGCGATGCCATTGTCTTCGGCTTGCATGGCCGGGATGGTTTCCGTGACGATCAACTCGACATGGGTGTCGGGATGTTCAGACTGCATGGCTGTCTCAACTGTTTGAATTTGCGCGCGATATTCGTCTATCCAATGGTCGGCAGTTTCATGAGGCATAAAGCGGATATCGCTTTCAAATTCGCAAAGCTCTGGCACGGTGTTGAGTGCCACGCCGCCGTGGAGTGTGCCAACTTGGACGGTCGAATAGTGTGGTACAAAACCAATGCCGCTGGCTTCGGCCTGTGCTGCTTTTTGTCGCGCATTATGCCAACCGATAAGCGGGATCGCGTGGGAAATCGCCGACACGCCAAGGTCAGGTCGCGAAGAATGGGCCGCAATTCCATGCAGTCGGGTCACTAGCCCAAGGCCGCCTTTATGCCCGCTAACAACGCTCATCAATGTGGGTTCACCAACGATCACGGTGTTGGCTTTTGGGTAGTGTTTTTCAAGCGCGGCCAACAGTGGCGGGGTGCCAAGGCAGCCGATTTCCTCATCATAAGAAAACGCCAGCTGGACAGGGCGTTTCAGAGGTGTCGCAACAAGTTTGGGAACCGCAGTCAGTGCCAGGGCAACAAACCCTTTCATGTCACAAGTCCCGCGCCCGAAATAACGATCTTCACGTTTGGTTAGGACCCATGGATCGCTTTTCCAGGCCTGACCTTCGACGGGAACAACATCGGTGTGACCCGACAGAACAATGCCGCCTTCAATTTCCGGGCCGATGTGTGCCACTAGGCCCAGTTTTTGACTGCTATCGTCGGGAAAGATGCGGTAATCAACGCCAAAGCCATCCAGATAATCGGCGATGAAATGGATTAGATCAGCGTTGGATTGATCTGAAACGGTTTGAAACCCCACCAGCTTTTCCAGCAGCGCTAGGGGGCTTTTCAGGTCGTCATTCATCCCGCATTCGCCTTCAGGTCGTTGTAAATGGTCGCTCGGCTGACCCCCAATAAACGCCCGACATAAGATGCGGCATTGCGTTCAGATAGCGCGCCAGAGGCTTCCAACGCGATCAGCAATTCACGCCGTATCCCACGATCAAGTGCATCGGCACGTTGACCATGTTGCGCACACCAATCGCTGACAAAGACGTTTAATTTCTCATGCCAGTCGTTCTGAAACAGCGCCTCCGGTTGCGCGCCAGAGGGACGGCTGGGCAGCAATGCTCGCACCATTTGTTGCAGGTTTTGCAGGTCGGCTTGGTCGTGGTTGACGCAGAGAACAAATTCTGCGTCGCCCTGGTCATTGCGCATGACAACGCTGATGGATCGGATGACGCTTCCGTCCCAATTTACCTTTTCATAGGGGCCGATCACCGTGTCGCTGGGGCGAAAGTCGATCTCTTGCATGTTTGAGGGATCGCCCGGTTTGCGTTGCGAATAGGCATTGGCGATATGGGCGATGGTTTCGCTGGTCAGGTCATGCACGACGACCTCAACGCGGTCACCCATCAGTAGTGGGATTGCATCGGCGAGCGCCTTGGTATTGGCCAGCAAAGCTGTACGATTTGCCATGCTATTGCCCCTGCAAAATATCGCCCGTCAGATCATTGAGATGGGTGAGCCCTTCGCGCAAATGGGCTTCTGGCAGGGCGGAGCTAAACCGGAAATGCCCCTCAACTCCGAACCGCGATCCGGGGATCAGCAATAGGTTCTTTTCCCGCAGTAAACGCATGCAGAAATCCTCGGATGATATGGGCAGGTTGAAGCGCACAAATGACATCGCTGAGGCTTGGGGGGGAACTACGTCAAACACGCCGGGATGATGGGCAAGCCCTTCTGTTAAAACATCAAATCCAGTGCGGATCAGTTTCTTGGCACGGGTTTTTAGTTTAGATCGAGCGGGTTCCGCCAAGGCCTTATCAGCCAGTTCCATCGACAGCATTGAACTGGCAATAGACGCGTATTCATGTCGCCGCCAACACTGGGTAATAATGTCTTCCGGGCCAACCAGCCAGCCAAGACGTAGACCGGGAAGACCATAGGCTTTTGACATGGAATTGACGATCAAAACACGATCATAACTGCCCCAGAACGACGGGGTTTCAACGTCGCCTTCACGTTCTGTACCAGCATAGACTTCATCCGCAACAATCCAGGCGCCGACACGGGCGGCAGCGGCGATAATCTGGGCGCGATCATCATCAGATAAAACGCGGCCGGTGGGATTATTTGGATTCACCACATGGATGATCCGGGTTTTGTTATCAACGGCTTTTTTCAGGGCGTCGGTATCAATTGCCCAGCCTTCTGCCTCCACCAAATCAACCCAACGAACCTCACACCCGCGGTTGGCTGCATTGCCGGAAATTTGTTCATAGGTTGGCCGGAAACACACAATGTTATCAACGGGTTGCAACAGGGTGTTCGCCACCAATGTGTTGGCCTCAGTTGCACCGACGGTGATCATCACGCCCTCAGATGTGGCACCAGGGTAGAAGCCAGCAATTGTGTCACGCAGGGATTGCTTCCCGTTGACTTGGGGGTAGTCGATCATCGTTTCCATCAGGGTTGGCATGTTAATTTTTGCCAAATCCACCAGCCCCTGAAGCGACATCGGATGCACGCCACTTTCCGAGAAGTTGAACTTCACGCCATGTTCTAATTCAGACAGAAATTGTTCGACCTTAAAGGGATGAAAAACGGAGCTGACCATGGGGTGTCCTTTCGGCGGGCGAAACTAAGATTGACGTATTTGTATAAATTAGATAATTTAGTCTAACTGATTGGTCAACACATAATGAGAGACGCGACTTAATGACAAAAATGCCGCTTCAACTTTCCAAGCCTGAGATACAGAATTTATTTGATATAACCGCTGGGACTGAGGCCATTCGTCAGGCGTATATTGCGCAGGCGCAGGCTAGGGTTCAAGCGCCGGATGTGACCTATCTGGGATTTGAACAGGCCAATGGCGATTGCCACGTCAAATCCGGTTTTATTGAGGGAACTGAAGGTTTTGTGATTAAAATCGCGACGGGATTTTACGACAACCCCGCACGTGGCCTACCCAGTTCAAACGGTATGAATATTTTGTTTTGCTCTACCACTGGCCAAACTCTGGCGATGTTACAAGACGAAGGATGGCTGACCGATATTCGCACAGGGTTAGGGGGCGCATTGGCAACATTGGCGCTGGCCCGGTCTGATTTCTCGAAGGTTTTGATCATTGGCGGCGGCTTGCAAGCACGACATCAGGCGCGGTGTTTGCATTTTCTGGCGCGTGATCAGAAAATTGAGTTCACCTTCTGGGCACGGGATGCCGATCAGGCCAAACAGACCGCAGATGACATCCGTTCTGACGGGTTGAACGCCCAGGCGACGGCAGATTTGCAACAGGCCTGCGCTCAAAGCGATGTCATCATCACCACGACACCATCAAAAACGCCCTTGGTGCAATCGGGCTGGGTCAAGTCAGGTACGCATATCACAGCGATCGGCGCGGATAGCCCGGATAAACAAGAATTGGACAGTGGTTTGGTCACGCGTGCGGATCTTCGCGTGTGTGACCTAGCTTCGCAATCGTTGCATCATGGGGAATTCCAGACGGCGCGCAAGGCGGGGCAGATTTCAGAAAATGATGTCGTCGCGCTTGGCGATGTTTTGGTGGGGACACACCCGGGCAGAACCAATGACACTCAGTTAACCATTGCCGATTTGACAGGTCTTGCTGTGCAGGACGCCGCCGTTTCCTTGACCATATATCGTGCCGCAGTAGCGGCCAGAAATTGAAAGATACACTATGACACAATCCACTAACGCGGTATCCGAACAGGTTCTACGCTCTGCCACACAATCTGTTGTCGCGCGGCGTCGCATCGCAGATCTGGTGCGTAAAACCGATGTTATTCCCTCTAGAATGGTGCTGCCTGAGGGTACTCAGATTCATTATAAAACCGAAAATTTCCAACTGACCGGGTCATTTAAACTGCGCGGTGCATCGGCCAAGTTAAGCGGGCTGCCAGTTGATCGCCCCGTGATAACGGCATCTTCCGGCAATCATGGTATTGCCTGTTCGCTTGCGGCGCAGCACACGGGGCATAAATTGACCGTGGTTTTGCCTGAAAATGTGATCAATCAGAAACGTGAAAAGATTGAATCCTTTGGTACACGTGTCGTGATTGCAGGCGCGGATTCAAGTTTGGCTGAGGTCCACGCGAGGTCATTGGCCGAAGCCGAGGGTCATACATATGTTTCGCCTTATAACGATGCGGAGGTCATCGCGGGGCAGGGGACTATCGGCCTTGAACTGCTTGAACAGCTGCCCCAGATCGACAATTTGTTTATCTCTATGGGTGGGGGTGGATTGATCTCTGGGATCGGGGCTGTGTTGAAATCTATGTCGCCAGGCACGCGAATTATCGGCGTCAGCGCGATCAATACCGCGGCCCTTGCCGCGTCAATCACAGCGGGTGAAATTGTTGAGACGGAACATCACGATACATTGGCTGATGGCGTGGCTGGGGGCGTTGATGAAAATTCGCTGACCCTTCCCTTAGCGAGCGAAATTATCGACGAGATCGTTCATATAGATGAAAAGGGAATTTCTGACGCCTTGAAGGTGTTGGCCTGGACTGAAAACATGATCGTCGAAGGTGCCGCCGCATTGGCCTTGGCCCCGCTTCTCAACACGCCCGAGAAATACGCGGGTAAGGTGAACGTGGTGCTGTTATGTGGCGCGAATTACGACAAAGCCCGGGTAATGGATGCTGTGACTTAAGCGAGGTCTAGGGCGATTTTCGCAATTCCGGTTTGCGGTAAGATCCGGGGGTGAGATCCGTCCAGCGCTTGAAGGCCCGATGAAAATTCGCAGCAGAGGCAAAACCGATGTCTTGGGAAATCGCTTCGATGCTTTTGGTGCTATAGGTCAGATCGCGGATCGCGATGTCACGCCGCAAACCGTCCTTGATGTCCTGAAACGACGTCCCTTCAAGGTTGAGGCGGCGGATCAAGGTGCGGGGCGTGAGGTGTAAATCTCTTGCTGCGTCTTGCAGGTGATATTCCATATGCGTCGAAAGCAACAATAATTCCCGAATGCGCAGTGGCATGGCGTGTTCGCGAAATTCTGTGAAAATCCAATCACGGGGGGCGCGCAGCAAAAATTCTTGCATCTCTGCCTCTGACCTAGACACGGGTAATGCCCCAGTTTGTCCGTCAAAAGTTATGGAGGAATGCATCTGCCCAAAGCGCACGGGCGCGGGGAATAGAACCGGATAATCTTCGGCGAAATCTGGGCGATCAAAGGCAAAGTCTACGTGTAACAGTGGCAATTCGCGCCCGGTTAACCAAGATGAAACCCCATGTGCGAGCTTTAACAACAAAGTGTGCCCAAATCGCTGCGGCACAGACACATCGCGGGGCAAAAGCACTACGCGCAGAACATCGTTATTGGTTTCCAATGCAAGGCTATAGTCATCTAACAACAGATTCCAAAACGACGTGAACCGAAACAACGCCGCCGAAAGCGAGGAGGCACCACGCACGGAACTGCATAAATGTTTGAGGGCTCCGGGCCGAATTGGCCTGCTCCACAACCCTGTCATTTCATCGGCCATTTCGACGGCGGCCAATTGATATAGACGCACAATTTGGTCGTGAGTGACCCGTGCGCGTGGCTGCGCGGTTGGCGACAAGCCCGTTTGGTGTAACAGGTTTGAAAATTGTGTAGCAGAGCAATGTTGTTGAATTGCGCCCAGCCAATCCTCAAGAAACGCACGTGATACCGTGGGAAGAATGGGCAAAGTTTGATCTGAACGCATCATAGGCAAGGAATGGCACTAGATGTCACTTTTTGCAAGTTTTGCGTCTATATGAGAGATGGAATTATGTCTCTTCGGGACATATTTGGCAGGAATAGATATTTTTTGAGCGAGGTATGCCCGTGACCTTTGAAGCGCCGATCAAAGACATGCTGTTTAACATCGAACATCTTTCGGGATGGGATAAAATTGGTCAGATGGCCAATTATGCCTCCGTGGATCTTGATGATGTGAACGCGGTTTTGTCGGAACTGGGCCGGTTTTGCACGGAAGAAGTCGCGCCCTTAAACGCGCCTGGCGATCACGCTTCGTCAAAGTTTGAAAATGGCCAAGTGATCATGCCTGATGGATTTGATGCTGCCTATAAGAAGTTTGTCGAGATGCAGTGGCAAAGCCTGCCACATCCCGAAGAATTTGGTGGCCAAGGCCTGCCGCGTGTTGTTGGTGCGGCTGCGACTGAGATTTTGAACGCCGCAAACATGAGCTTTGCCCTGTGCCCCTTGTTGACGGATGGCGCGATTGAGGCGCTTTTGACGGTTGGCTCTGACGAGATCAAAAATACATATCTGGCCAATCTTGTGACGGGCAAGTGGACGGGAACGATGAACCTGACCGAACCGCAAGCGGGTAGTGATTTGGCCATGTTGCGCAGCAAAGCCGAACGCGCGCAGGACGGAACATATCGCATCACGGGCACCAAGATTTTCATCACCTATGGTGAACACGACATGTCCGAAAACACGATCCATTTGGTTCTGGCACGTACGCCAGATGCCCCAAAGGGTGTGAAAGGCATCAGCCTATTTTTGGTGCCGAAGCATTTCGTGAACGGCGACGGGACGCTTGGCGCGCGCAATGATGTGCGTTGTCAAAGCATTGAGCATAAGCTTGGTATCAAAGCCAGCCCGACCGCGGTTTTGGAATTTGATGGCGCAACAGGATATCTGATTGGTGAAGAAAACGCTGGCCTAAATTACATGTTCAAGATGATGAACGCCGCCCGATATACGGTTGGTTTACAAGGTGTTGCGATCGGGGAACGCGCCCATCAACAGGCCCGTGTTTTTGCCAGTGAACGCGTTCAAAGTCGGCCAGTTGACGGGTCGTCACGTGACGCGGTTGCAATCATTAATCACCCAGATGTGCGCCGCCTTCTGGCACGGATGCGCGCGGTAACGGAAGGTGGGCGCGCTATGGCGGCTTTTGCCGCCGGATGGCAAGATCTGGCGCATTACGCCCCGACGGCTGAAGACTGTGCCGAGGCAACGTTGATCGGTGAATTCATGACACCGTTGGTCAAAGGCTATTGCACAGAGATGGCCGTTGAAACGGCGTCGGCTGGGGTGCAGATTCATGGCGGCATGGGCTTTATCGAGGAAACCGGCGCGGCCCAACATTATCGCGACGCGCGGATTTTGCCGATTTATGAAGGCACGACGGCCATTCAAGCCAATGATTTGATCGGTCGCAAGACGTTACGCGATGGGGGTGCCACAGCCCGAAAACTGGCGGCGATGATTGCTGAGACAGAACAAGCATTGGCTTCGGGATCTGTCCATTTTCAGGATATGGCCAAGCGTTTAACGGCAGCGCGAGAAGATTTTCTGTCAGTAGTTGATTACATGCTGGAAACCGCCCCGAAAGACCCGAATGCGGCGTTTGCTGGGGGCGTTCCTTACTTGATGTTAACGGGTAGCCTGTTTGCCGCTTGGCAATTGGTACGCTCAGCTTTGGCGGCGCAAGATGCATTGGCGCGCGGTGAAGACCCCGAGTTTATGACGGCAAAAATCGCCACGGCCCGCTTTTATACTAGCCACGTTCTAATCGAAACCGGGGCACATCGTGACCGCATTCTTCTTGGTGCTGACAGTCTGTTAGACGCAGCACTTTAAGCCCAAATACCCTATAAAGGATACCCTAATGACGCTTGAAATCGACATCTCCCGTTTCAAAAACCTCGAACTTACCCGTTATGACGACGACGTTTGGGTCGTGATGCTAAACCGTCCGAAAAAGCGTAACGCGCTTGATGCAGAGACCATTGAAGAGCTGGTGGAATTCTTCTCAAGGGCCCCTCGTGCCGGGGTGCGTGCGGTGGTTTTGGCGGGGTCTGGTGACCATTTTTGTGCCGGTCTTGATCTGGTTGAGCACCATAATGAGGACCGCAGCCCGGCTGATTTCATGCATGTCTGTCTGCGGTGGCACGAAGCGTTCAACAAAATGGAATATGGCGGCGTTCCGGTGATTGCGGCTCTGCAAGGCGCGGTCGTTGGCGGTGGGCTTGAACTGGCCAGTTCTGCGCACGTGCGGGTGATGGACAATAGCGCTTATTTCGCTTTACCAGAAGGTCAACGCGGCTTGTTTACCGGTGGTGGTGCCACGATCCGTGTGACCGATTTGGTCGGTAAATCCCGGATGATCGACATGATGTTGACCGGACGGGTGTATCAGGGGCAAGAGGCCGTTGATCTGGGCTTGGCACAATATATTGTTGAGGGGTCGAGTTTTGACAAGGCCCTTGAGTTGGCCCGTAAAGCCGCGCAGAACCTGCCATTGTCAAACTTCGCGATTTGTTCGGCCGTCAGCCATATGCAAAATATGTCGGCGATGGATGCGGCCTATGCTGAAGCCGTGGTCGCGGGGGTTGTGAACACGCAACCTGATGCCCGCGCACGTCTGGCGGCCTTTGCGGATAAAACTGCGGCACGTGTGCGCCCAAACGAAGAATGACATAGTGAACCCTACCCTTTGAAAACAGTAAAATTTCTGAGAGGGGAGGGTAGGCGGCAGGCTTGCGTGGGCCTGTCGCACTCATTTGGCTATGAAGCGATCTAATCGTAATCCCTTTGTTGTGATCGTTCAGAAATGTCGCCGTTCAGTCCAACGTGAGCAAGGCTGGGCAGAGCGGAGACCGTAAATATCGCAGGGCTGAAAAGTCTTGTGGGATATAGATAAGGGATATCTGGCTAAATATGTTAGATGCCATAAGGAGTGCCGAGGACACGCTGGAGGGTGAGAGTGTTATTCCCTTCAGTCTAAAATCTCAATAGCTACTCGCTGTAACTAGATTCCTTGGAAGCGAACTTCAGATAATCGATCCTGAACGCACGATTCATCGTTCAACCAGTGCCGCCCCTTCTTTGGTTGTTTCATGGGCACTTTAAGCCCGTCACGTCGCAATAAGCGTTCAACATGTTTGTCGTTGATCTGTCAGCCAGCATATCTCAACAGGGCAGCTACCGGACGACAGCCATATCGGCCGTGCTGGCGGGTCAGTTCGATCATATCAGCGATCAGGTGCTCTTCGTCAGCACTTCCACGTAGCAATCGATGTTGTGTGGATCGGTGCTGGCCCAATACGCGGCAAATACGACGCTCAGAAACCTTCATCTGGCGGCGCACATGATCAATGCTGCCGAGAGGAGGCGAAAACAGGTTAGTTCAGTCACGCCGATCTATCGAATTGCATTAATACGGGCCCGCCTTTCCCCATCAGAACTTCAACCTGCCGTAACTTCACAACAATTTCTTCGGACTTAGGTCGATTAATGGCCATCTTTGTTCCTCCGCTTTTCTAACTATCGGGGCGGAACACATCAAAGGGGGGGGGCCCAATTATTAATGATCTTGTAGTCAAGTCGGCTCTTGCCAAGACTGGTGAGCGCAAGGGAAACCGCTATTGCCAGATGCGAAAAATCGATGACAATGTTCGGTTAACCTGACGCAGGCAATACTTCATACCTAGTACCCATCTTGCCAAAAAGACTAAAGTGTTGCGATCACCCGTTGAACTACAAGTACAAAAGTACCGTCAGATGATACCTAGGGCCTTGGCCTTGACTCCAGAGCCCTTGGAAGCCACGCTTTCTGTATAGGTAACAATGGAGCTTGCGGGAATATGAGCGATATTGAAGAAACTCTTGATCCAAACGACTGGGAACCCTCTCGTAAATTAGCGCATGAGATGGTTGATGATGCGATACGGCACCTTGGCACAGTGCGCGAACGTGGTGTCTGGCAAGAGATGCCAGATCATGTGAGGGCACATTTTAAAACACCTCCCCCTACAACCCCACAAAAGCTCGAAGCGGTTTATGACGAATTGCGCGTGAACCTTCTTCCGTACTCAATGGGGAATATTCACCCACGCTTTTGGGGCTGGTACATGGGGTCCAGTAATTTCACAGGTGCGTTGGGTGATTTTCTGGCGGCCGTGGACGGGTCTAACCTAGGTGGTGGTAATACGGCTGCAGCAATGGTGGACAGTCAGGTGGTTGACTGGTTCAAAGAATTGATGGGGTTTCCGTCAAGCGCAAGTGGCACGCTAACCAGCGGCGGATCAATGGCAAATCTTGTGGCGCTTACAGTAGCCCGCAACGCCATGGCGGGGATTGATGTGCGTGCAGAGGGAATTTTAGCCATGCCTCAGCCGCTGCGATTTTATGCGTCTGATCAGGTGCATAGTTGCCATCAAAAGGCGCTTGAGACATTGGGGTTGGGCGCGAAATCCTTAACCGAGGTTCCAAGTGATGATCATCAGAGAATGGATATTGCTGCGCTTGAACAAGCCATAGCGGATGACATTAACGCAGGCGTAAAACCTGCCTGCGTCATTTGCACCGTTGGCACGACCAATACTGGCGCAATTGACAATATCAAAGCGATTGGAGAAATTTGCCGACGATATTCGATCTGGTTTCATGTCGATGGCTGTATCGGCGCGCTTTTGCGGATTGCCCCAAAGTACAAGACATTGGTTGATGGGATGGAGTTGGCAGATTCGATTGCGCTTGATCCGCATAAATGGCTGCACACTCCGTTTGAGGCCGGGTGCGTCCTGCTGCGTGATGCCAAGCAGCACTTCGAGGCGTTCGAAATGCATGGTGATTATCTTCAAATGCAGACACGAGGTGTGATTGCAGGCAAGTTTCTGGCTGACTATGGATTTGAACTTAGCCGGGGCTTTAAAGCGCTTAAAATTTGGATGTCCCTCAAGGAAAATGGTGTTGAGAAATTTGGCCGCTTAATCGACCAAAATATCCGGCAGGCGCAATATCTTGAGCAACTTATTCTGAGCAAGCCTAAGTTACAGCTGGTCGCCCCGGTTGGTCTTAATATTGTTTGTTTCAGATATGCAAACCAGATTACTGACGAAGCCGTATTGAAAGAAATCAACACTGAAATAATGCTGCAAATCCAAGAGTCCGGCGTGGCAGTTCCCTCTGATACGACAATTGCAGAAAAGCATTGCCTGCGAGTGGCGATCAACAACCACCGCACCACACGTAAAGATTTGGACCATTTCATTGACGAAGTTCTGCAGTGTGGCGATGATTTGGAAACCCAGACTACAAACACAGCTTAGATGGGATTTTTGCAAAAAGTGCGCGCTGTCTAGAGTAAAAAAGGCCAACGGGACCGTGGCGAAAGTTGCGATTGGCGTGCCTTTCATATCTCCTCATTCAACAGCTCGTCTCTCAGGCTGCCATTGAACCTTTCGATGAATTAAGGTGATGGATCTCAGAGATATTCATCCCGCCGTATTTAGATTTGAACTTTTAGAACGAAGCGGGACTGAGGCCGTGCCTGTGGCACAGCTCTGCAACAACGCTACTCCCTTTTCTACCGAAATCAGGCGTTCAGCAACTGACCAATTTGTAACTTTATCAGTTCCAAAAAGGACTTCGTGAGCTGTGAGGCCGCTCGATGTTCTGGGAATAGAACTTGATACCTATATGGAATTTTTGGGTCAAAGGGGCGCGCCTCAATTATGTCAAGCTTTTGCAAATTGGCTGCTGTAATTGGGTCTATCAGCGAAACACCTACGCCATTTGCAACCATTTGCCCAACGGCAAAGGATAGCTGCGTTTCGATTTGCAGCTTGCGATTGACGTTTGCTGCGAGAAACACCGCGTCCGTTCTTTTACGCATTGAGTAACTGGCCCCCAGTGAAACAAAGGTTTCCCCTTCCAGATCGTCGGGTACTATTTTTGCCCTGTCACACAAGCGATGTCCCTTTGGCAGGATGGCAACCATTGGCGCATCTAGGAGGACTTCGGACCGGACACCTGGATGGGTGGCGCTAACTTCGCCAAAACCCAAATCGTATTGTTGTGAGGCAATACATTGCAGGACTTTCTGTGAACTATGAATCTGCATAGCGACGGAAATGTCCGGCTTCTCATGGCAGAACTGCGCGATGACAGAGGGCAGAAACTCTAGGGATAGCGCCGGCATCCCTGCAATGAGCAGCGAGCCGCGACGGAAACTGCCGATTTCTCGTGCGGCCTCCGCGATGGTGTTAAGCCCGATGAACGACCGATCAACCTCTTCAAATAGGGCCATCGCTTCGGGTGTAGGGCTGAGGCGATTTTTGACCCGTAGGAACAGAGAATAGCCGACCGCGTATTCAAGATCAGCAAGGAGCCGGCTTGCGGCGGGCTGGGTGACATGAATACGTTTGGCGGCATCGGTTACGCTGCCTGTTTCAATCATTGCTCGAAAAGCGTCTAGCTGGCGATGGTTTAGCTTCATGTATCACCTCTTCGCACTACGATCAGATCATAACATTTATGAATGGTATGGCGCAATCTTGGAATTTGAATAATGGTTCAGCTCAAGTCACTTTATCCTCAGTACAGATTCTTTCGGAGGAAAAGCATGAAGAATTCATTCATTACGGTCAGCGCTTTGGCCCTGACGGCGACACTAGCGCAGGCCGAAGAAAATACGGTTTATTTGGCGGCCTATGGAGGTTCGACGGAAACGCTATTTAAGGAAGTGATCATACCACGTTGGGAGGAAAGAACCGGGGCACATGTCGTATATGTGGCTGGTAATTCAACTGATACGCTGGCTAAGTTGCGTGCTCAAGAGGGGGCTCAGGAAATCGACATCGCCTTTATTGATGATGGTCCGATGACACAAGCAATCAACTTTGGCTATTGCGACACTGTCAATGAAGACACTTATGCCGACCTTTATGATGCGGCGCGGATGCCTGACAACAAAGCCGTCGGTATGGGTATTGTCGCAACGGGTCTGGCCTACAATGCTGAACTTTTTGCTGAAAAAGGTTGGGCGGCACCGACTTCGTGGCGCGATCTGGCGGATCCAAAATATAGAGGCATGGTCGCAATTCCACCTATCACGAACGGCTATGGTTTGCATGCTTTGATCATGGCCGCAAAGCTGAACGGCGGTGGTGAAACCGACATTGAGCCGGGTCTTGAGATGTTCGAAAACGAAATCGACCAAAACGTTTTGGCCTACGAGCCATCTTCAGGCAAAATGTCAGAGTTGTTTCAGAATGGTGAGATCGCCTTGTCGGTTTGGGGTAGTGGCCGTCTGAAATCTTTGGCCGATACCGGTTTCCCAGGCGCGTTCGCATACCCCGACGAGGGTGCGGTTAATCTGTTGATTGCTGCTTGCCCAGTGGTGGATTCAGATGTGCCCGAACTGGCGCAGGATTTTCTTAAATTTATGGTTTCACCTGAGATGCAGCAGTATTTCGCTGTTGAAAAAGGTTGGGGGCCAGTTAATCGCAATACTGAATTGACAGCCGAACAGGCCGGTGCCCTACCGGTTGGCCCAGAGCGCGTCGATACTCTCGTCACAATCGACTACACGGTCGTGAATGAAGCGCGTGGCGCGTGGACCCAACAATGGACACGCCGGATCGAGCGTTAATCTCTTAACAATTGGGTGCGCAGGGACTTTCTGCGCACTCTTTTCATTCCAGACTAGGAACTACCCATGCCCTTTTTAACCCTTTCAAACCTTACCAAGTCTTTTGGCGAATTCACGGCGGTTAAAGATATGACCCTGTCCATTGAAAAGGGTGAATTCATCTCGCTTCTCGGGCCTTCCGGCTGTGGAAAAACCACAACCTTGCAAATGATTGCAGGCCTTTTAGAGCCATCTGCGGGACGCATTCTGTTGGACGGGAAGGACATCACCAAGACGCCACCGAATAAGCGCGGGTTGGGCATTGTGTTCCAGAGCTATGCGTTATTCCCTCACATGACGGCCCTTGAAAACGTGGCCTTCGGGCTAGAGATGCGCGGTGTTGGTAAGGCAGAACGGGTCGAACGCGCCCACAAAGCGTTACAACAGGTAAAACTGGATCAGTTCACCCATCGCTTCCCCAAGGAAATGTCCGGTGGGCAACGTCAACGTGTTGCCCTTGCGCGCGCATTGGTTATTGAGCCGCCAGTATTGCTACTCGACGAACCACTCTCGAACCTCGACGCCAAGCTGCGTGAAGATATGCGCATCGAATTACGTTTACTTCAGCAGGACATTGGGGTGACGACCATTCTGGTTACCCATGATCAGGAAGAGGCTTTGTCGATGTCAGACCGAATTGTCGTAATGAAAGATGGCGACATTGCGCAGATAGCCGCGCCACTTGATCTCTATGAACGGCCTGCAAATACGTTCGTGTCAGACTTCGTTGGCAAGACAAACCTGATTAGCGGCACAACGACCGGACCAGATAGTGTAACCGTGGATGAGGAGGATCTGAGGTTTCCGGGTCATGGACAACCCACGGGGCAGACAGTCACGTTGTCGATCCGACCTGAGAAATTCCAACTGTCCAGCGACCAAACCGGCCATGAAGTGCAGGTCCGCGCGGCGATTTTCCTTGGCTCCAGCTGGCTCTATCGCGTGGAAAGCTCGATGGGCGATCTTTTTGTGACACAACCCAACACTGGCATGCCCGGATTTGGTCGTGGAGACAAAGCGCGCATCAGTTGGCCCGAAGGCGCCATGACCCTCTTTTCGGAGGCCGCGTAATGTCTTCTTCCAGTAAAACCCCCTATTTGATGACAGGGCCGGGTGTCCTATTTTTCGCCGCTCTTTTGGGCGTTCCGATGTTGTTAACTTTCCTGCTCAGCTTGCATGCATATGACTTCAACACCGGCGTTGTTCCGGGATGGACTCTGACCAATTACGTTGATGTTTTAGGCGACTCGTATTTCCACAAAATTTTCGGGCGCACCTTCGGGTTGGCTTTGTTGGTAACGGTGATCTGTGCGCTGATTGGCGCACCCGAAGCCTATATTCTGTCGCGGTTGAGCAATCCATGGAGGTCGATTTTCCTTTTGGTCGTCCTTGGGCCACTTCTGATTTCGGTCGTGGTTCGCACTCTGGGCTGGGCGCTGTTTTTCGGGGGCAAAGGCGTGTTGACTATGGTCGCGCAGGGGCTTGGGTTTACTGATGGGCCCGTCAGCCTAATGTTCACTTTTACAGGTATGACAATTGCGCTGGTGCATGTGTTGGTGCCGTTCATGGTGATCTCGGTTTGGGCGTCATTGCAAAAGATTGACCCGCAAAGCGAAGATGCCGCTCTGACACTAGGTGCGTCGAAGTTTACCGTTTTACGCAGAATTACCTTGCCGCAGGCAATGCCGGGAATTCTGTCTGGCAGCATCATTGTTTTTGCCCTGACGGCGAGCGCTTTTGCAACACCTGCGATCATTGGTGGTCGCCGGATGAAGGTCGTCGCAACGGCTGCTTATGACGAATATCTTAGCACGCTGAACTGGCCCCTCGGTGCGACCATCGCGGTTCTGTTGTTGTTTGCCAATATCGTCATTATCGTCAGTTACAATAAGTTGGTAGAGCGCCGCTTTTCCAAAGTTTTTGAATAGGAGATCGCAATGCAACGTCTCGGACCTATTGCCCTGATATTTCACGCGATTTTTGTCGCATTCATTCTGGCGCCATTGCTCATGGTTGTGGCGGTGTCATTTACCGGCAAGGGCTATCTTTCCCTGCCCACAGACGGTTTGTCGCTGCGCTGGTATCGCGCCATTTTGGACAATCCCGATTTCATCGATGCTTTTTGGATGTCGGTTTGGCTGGCATTTATTTCCGCGTCGATCGCGGTTTTGATTGCGGTTCCAGCGGCCTTGGCCATTGCGCGCAAAAAGTTTTCTGGCCGGGATGCAATCGCTGCCTTCCTATTGTCCCCATTAATGATCCCACACTTGGTTCTGGGCGTGGCATTCCTGCAATTCTATTCAAAGATTGGAATGGGCGGCACGTTTTTCGGACTGGCGGCGGCACATGTGATCTTGATCACGCCATATGCGTTGCGTTTGGCGCTTGCTTCGGCCACCGGCCTGCCGAATGACGCTGAGAATGCGGCGCTGACACTGGGGGCATCGAAATTCATCGTATTTCGCCGCGTGACATTGCCGTTGATCTTTCCTGGGGTTGCGGGGGGCTGGATGTTGTCCTTCATTACAAGTTTTGACGAATTGACGATGAGTGTGTTCGTGGCTTCCCCTGCCACCCAGACTCTGCCCGTGCGGATGTACCACCATATCGCCCAGACGATTGACCCGCTGATTGCCTCAATCTCAACGGTTATGATTGTGCTGACCTTTGGAGTGATGTTGATTTTGGATCGGTTCTATGGTCTGGACAAGATCTTTGTCGGGAAAGGCTGAACCATGGTGACCCTAATAATTGGTGGCGGCGTTGTCGGCCTGTCTCTGGCCTACGGACTTTTGGAACAAGGGCGAGATGTCATTGTTCTGGACGGCGCAGACGATGATTTTCGGGCCTCACGCGGCAATTTTGGCTTGATCTGGGTGCAAGGGAAGGGGGCTAACTTCCCTCCCTACGCCAGCTGGTCGCGTCGGTCTGCTGGGCTATGGCCCGACTATGCCGATGATTTACAAAAGCAAACTGGAATTGATCTGGCGTGCAGCCAAAAGGGCGGGGTGGACTATTTCACCAATGAATCCGAACTCGCCGACCATGTTAAAACGCTCCAATCGCTACAGGCGGAACTGGGCGGCGACTACCCGTTCGATGTACTTGATCATGCCGCTTTGAAAAACCTGGTTCCGGAAATTGGCCCTAAGGTGATTGGTGGGATTCATTCGCCAATGGATGGGCATGTAAATCCCCTCTTCCTTTTGCGCGCGCTGAGCATGGCTGTACGTCAAATGGGCGGGGATGTACGAACCGGTGGCACTGTCGTTGGTATTGAGGCTGCTGATCGTGATTTCACTGCTATTCTGGCCGACGGTGGCCGCCTTACGGGGGATGCAATTGTACTTGCAGCGGGTCTTGGCGCATTAGAACTTGGCGCGAAACTTGGATTTGACACACCTATCCGACCGCAACAGGGGCAGGTGTTGATCACCGAAAAGCTGCCATTTTTCCTACACTACCCGTCAGGTACACTTCGACAGGTCAATGAAGGCGGCGTTCAGATAGGCGCATCCAAGGCTGAGGTCGGGCATGACGATACCGAAGACATAGCGACCATGGCTGAGCTTGCACGCGAAGCAATCGACGTATTTCCGCATTTGGCAAACGTCAAGCTGGTGCGCAGTTGGGCTGCATTGCGGATCATGTCGCCCGATGGCCTGCCTATTTATCAGCGCTCACCCTCTTATCTTGGGGCGAGCTTTGTGACTTGCCACAGCGGGATCACGCTATCGGCGGCGCATGCGCGCTTGTTACCGGATTGGTTGATGGAAAAAAACAACGCCCCTGATTTAACCTGCTTTAGTGAAAGGCGATTTGATGTTTCGGCCACTTGAAGCCAACAATTTTCCGACTGTCACGTTCACGTTCGACGATCAACCTGTCACAGCATCTGAAGGCATGACCATCGCCGCCGCCCTCCTCGCTGCGGGGCATCGGTCCCTTCGAAAAACGCCTGTTTCGGGACAGGCGCGCGGTCCGTTTTGTATGATGGGTGCATGCTTTGATTGCCTTGTGCAAATTAATGGTGAGACCGTTCAGGCCTGTATGACGCCCGTCCGTTCCGGGCTTGAAGTTGAGCGCGTTCCACATTTGAACAACCAGTCTGGGGATGCCACATGACCACCAAGCAATGCGATCTGATCGTGATCGGTGCAGGCCCAGCGGGCATGGCCGCAGCACTAAAAGCCACTCAACATGGAGCGCACGTCATTTTGCTGGATGAACAGCCGACCGCCGGTGGTCAGATTTACCGCAACGTCACGCATGCATCATCGCGACAGGCGACGATATTGGGTGCTGATTTTACTGAAGGTCTCTCTCTCACCAATGGATTGGACCAGTCGAGTGTCGATCACCGGGCAGGGGTCACTGTTTGGCAAGTAGGCCAAGACGGTTCCGTGGCCTACAGCAAGGATGGCGCCGCTAGGCAGCTTCGGGCGAAGCACATCCTGTTGGCAACCGGCGCAATTGAGCGACCTGTACCGTTACCCGGCTGGACATTACCGGGCGTGATGACGGCAGGCGCAGCACAGATTCTATTGAAGTCTGGTGGGCTGGTCGCAGAAGGAGCGGTTCTCGTAGGTTCAGGGCCATTGATGTACTTGATTGCAGCACAAATGTTGGCGGCGGGCGCCCCCCCCAAAGCCCTTGTTGAAACACAGTCTTTTTCCGATCTGCGGGGTGCCATGGTTCATCTGGGCGGTGCCATCAGAGGGTGGCGCCAGCTGGTGAAGGGGCTGGGCCTGATTGCAAAACTGAAACTGGCTGGTGTACCGCGTTACACAGGCGCAAGTGACATCGAAATAATCGGCGAGGCCATCGTCGAAGCGATCAGCTTCAAGTCCGGTGGGCAAACTCATCAGATTGAAACCGATACGGTGCTATTGCATCTGGGTGTCGTGCCAAACACCCAGATCACCCGCGCGTTGGGGATGGCTCATCGCTATGACGCCGCACAACGTTGTTTTCATCCAGTGAGTGACAACTACGGACAAACATCGCTCCCCCAGATTAGCGTCGCAGGTGATGGCTCAGGCATCGCCGGAGCCAAAGCCGCGGTATTGTCGGGAAAAATTGCAGCGTTGAACGCCTTGTTTGCCATGGGCCGGATAGACGTATCGGCCCGCGAGGCGGCCTGTGCGCCCTTGTTACGTAAGCGCACCAGAGAAACTGCAATTCGTCCCTTTCTAGATCGCGCATATGCCCCGCCTGACAATATTTTGCGGCCAGCAGATGCCACTATTATCTGTCGTTGCGAAGAGGTAACGGCAGGAGATATCCGTCGGTTTGCCTCCCTAGGATGCAAAGGGCCAAACCAAGCAAAGGCATTTAGTCGCGCGGGCATGGGGCCTTGCCAAGGGCGTTATTGTGGCTTGACCGTAACAGAGATATTGGCTGCGGAAACGGGTCAGACCCAGGATGAAACCGGTGCTTATCGAATCCGATCCCCCATCAAACCGGTGACGCTTGGTGAGCTCGCCGCGCTGTCCCCTTCGGAAAAAGAGAACTCCTCAACATAAGTAACGACAGCATACTTCAGCTCGGATGCGCAAAACTGTCAAACACAACGGCACTGTTTGTTTATGTGGAAAAGTCGGCAATGCTGGTGACAGTTTGGTCGAACACCCAAAAGTAACCTATTTAGACTTATCCATGTGGGATTATGCAGCTGAGGTCTCGATTGACGTTTCCTTAGGTGAACTAGTTATCGCTGGCTGTAGCGATTATTCTCAAGAGACAGCACGGATATTTGTGGAGAATGGCGATCATCAAGCGTGGGTGCCCTACTCCAATTCCAATTTGGACAAACATCTCAGATGATGGCCATGATGGCGACGATCATTACCGTGTTGTCCTATGGATAGGCAAAGCTAAAACGCTGAAAGTGCTTAAGGAATACACCTCTTAACTTCAGGGGAAGCTGTCTCGTTGGGGCCCATCGCGGTCATCTGAAACGAATAGTCAGGATTACCAGTTTGTTCCTAGTACGGAAGTCTGTTGGTCGGACAAATCGGTGACATTGTTTGCACTGGCGGGTCAGCAGGTTTTCTTATCGCCAATATCATGTGGCTGAGACGCTCGAGTAATTTACGTGACTTGAAATGTGTCCAGTGGAAAATCAAGTTCGTTCACACTGACTAAGTTAAAGCTTGCTCAGACTGTCTGCGATCTCGGCAGCGATGGCCTTCGCGTCGACGCCGAGGCGTTCTGCTGACACACGCAGCCCCAAAAGAT
>MAAC01009727.1_pt1 | contig 49313 bp, 41 predicted proteins | sample 1115981 | NCBI WGS metagenome assembly MAAC01 (sample SAMN04961126, study PRJNA320927) | seawater metagenome | isolation source: sample BD02T64 sea water enriched with oil for 64 days | place: USA:Gulf of Mexico | collected 2013-07-27 | reverse complement strand
TGACAGCGACATTGAAACTCCTGAAACCGTGACGATCACGCTGACGGGGACGAATAATGTTGATGTGACGGCGTCGGGTTCAGATATTGGAACGATCACGGATGTGAACGGTTCGGTTGAGATCAGCGATGCGGGCAGAGTTACCGAAGGTGGCAATCTGAGTTATGCGGTTGCCCTGACACTTGACATGGGCTCTGCGCCCCTTGAAGAAGGTGCGATTGTGCGGGTTGCGCTTGATTGGACAGGCAGTGATGCCAGTGCGAACGATGCGGATTTGGTGGGCACGCTGCCGACTTATATCGATCTGGTTGTTGATGCGGGTGGGCTGACAGCCTCCAGCGCGATCGTATTAGATAGTAATACGGCTGGCGGCTTTGAAGGCGATGAAGATTTCGTTGTTTCTGGCGGTGTGGTCACTGTTTATGCACCTGGAGACTCGGGCGGCACGAGTGGCGTTGTTGCGGAAGGCATTGATGCGGACACAGCGACAGGTACGCTTGAAGAAAGCATTGTCATTTTCAACGATGCCTTTACGGTGCAGGAGTTTGCGCTGCCGGATGGTTCGGACCCGACAAGTGATGCGGAGAATTCGGAGCATACATTTGGAGTGGATCAAACGTCCAATAGCTTTAGCTGGAACGATGATGTCATTGTAACGATTAATGGAGAAGCAAAACTCCTTACGGATCTGACGTCCGGCGGAACTCCAATAGCTGTTACGCTTGAAAATGGCGGGCATGATATAGTCGGCAAGGTCGGCAGTGAGGTTATCTTTACTCTGAAACTGGACCCTGCAAGTTCAACAGGTGAGTACGAGTTCAAATTACTTGGTCAAATTGATCATCCTGATGTGGATTTGGACGGCGGTGTCGATCAGATCACGCTTGGCGTTTTTTACAGTAGTGACACACATCAGGGTATAATATCTGTTGAAATTGTTGACGATGCACAAGAAGCGTTTGACAATGAAATCTGTGGAGTGATTGGCGAAACAGCACCTGATTATAACTTGGTGTTTGTGTTTGACACATCAGGTAGCATGAGCTCCGCCGATGTTGGATTGGAAATCCAGTCTATTCAAAGCTTGATCACCGATTACATGGCTGCGAGTGATGGGAATACTGTCAACGTAACTCTGATCGGGTTTGATGGTTCTATCAATTATTTCTCAGGGACAACGACACTACCGACATATACCAATGGTCAAGCTGCGATCGATTTCCTGGAGACTCAACTACAAGGAAATGGTGATGTTCTGAGTGGTGGTATATATGATGATGACGGAACAACAAACTATAACGCGCCACTTGTTGCTGCCCAAACGGTGTTGGAAAACTATATTGATGCGAATGACGGCATAAATAAAGTCTATTTCTATTCTGATGGCGCCCCAACGAGCGGGCTTGCAGCACCAACCGGTTGGCAGAGTTTTGCTGATGATCCAGCGGGTGATGGTAGTGAAGATTTGATTGATGTTGTTGCCATTGGAATTGGCGGTAATATTCCTGATACCTATTTGATACCAGTCGCTAACTCGGGCGGAAACCAAGCCATTGTATCTGTTGCCAATGCTGGTGATTTGTCCGGGGCCCTGAGCGGCAACACCATAGTTGGTGTTTATATGAGCGGTAACGTCGTTACAGACGATTTAGATGGGGGTGCTATTGACAACCCTGCGACCGTTGACGAGTTAGGCGCGGATGGTTTGAGTTATATTTCGTCGCTGACTGTGAGCGGGTCTGTGATCACCTTTGATGGTACAAACCCAAGCGGAGGCACAGCAACAACAGATCCAGATGAATATGAATTCACGACTACGCTCGGGAATACACTCACATTTAATTTCCTAAATGGTGACTATCTGTACCAAGGTGAGAATACCGGCGAAGAGACAATTAATTATGTTATCCGGGATGGCGATGGGGATACTGATGGCGCAAACTTAATTGTCTGTGTTCTTGAACCTCTAGATGTGGCTTTTGCGATTTCTGCAAATCAAACATCGATCAGTGAGATCGGTACTGAAGAAGTGACCTTCACCATCGATATGACAGGGGATCCGTTAGTATCCGGAAATGATGCCTCAATCGATGTCAGTTTTACGGGAACTTCTGATGGTGATGATGTCAGTGTTCTGGGAACAATGTTGACTGATGATCTTCTGGAATCATTGCAAATTGCGGCGGATGCAGAAACGGGTGTCTCGTTCGATGGGACGACATTGACCTTCGATGAATCATTTGATGGATCACTTTCATTCGCTGTCAGTGCAACAGATGATGCGGCAATTGAACTTATCGAAACAATTGTTGTTACATTGATAAATCCGACGATAACAACGGGAACAGCCACGATTACCGATGACACTGTGAGCGTTGATATTATTAGCGATGATTTCTACACACGCGACGGAACGCTTGCCGTTGAAGAAGCCGCGATTGATGAAAATGGTGATTTCAGTCCGGGTTCAACGCCTACCGATCCAGATGAGACAGATACAAGCAGTCTGAATTTTGATCAGGGTGCGGCAATTGGATTTGAATGGTCTACAACTGCAGTAACTGTCGATGCAGAGGGAGGAGCGGCTGTTCCTCTCACATCCGGTGGTCAACCGATTAATATTACAGTTAGTGTGGATGGTTTAACGCTCACCGGTTCAGTTGGGGGCGATCCTGTATTTGAACTGACCATGACGGATACAGCAACGGGCGCTTATGAATACACCCAACTTGGGCCTATCGATCATCCGGATGAAAATGAAACTGGTGCTATTGATGTTCTGGAATTGACGTTTAACTATCAATCTGACGGTTACCAAGGAGAGGTTACCGTTAGCGTCGAAGATGATGGACCTGATGCCGGCGATCAATCATTCACGGGCGATATTGCCTTGCTGGATTACAGTGTTGCAATATGTGTCGATATTTCAACCAGTATGAATACGCGTCATGACAGCAATGGTGATGGTTCAGTCAATAACAGTGATGATACGCGATTAGAGACTGCGACCGCATCTGCAATCGACCTTGCCGCAGACTTGTTTGCTGCTGGTGATGATGTGGCCATATCCCTGTCCGTCTTTGCAGATGGCAGTCATATTCTTGGAACATATACTGATCTATCGTCATTTACGGCCGCAGTTGGAACCATTGATGATGCGGGCAGTAGTTGGGCAAGTAGCCAAGGCATTTCCGATAGCACAGATTATAAAGACGGTGTCGCCGCCCTTGAAGATGGTATGGCCCCTATGTTGTTAGACGATCAGTCAGAGAATACTCAGAAACTGGCGTATTTCTTGTCTGATGGGTATCACAACGTAGATTCTTTCAATAGCAGCGACTGGCAGAATTTTGTATCCACTAACGAAGTGGAATCTTACGCTGTAGTCATCGGTGGAGATATTTCTAATCCAATTGGCAATAGTTTCTTACAAGGTGTCTCGTATGACCCAGATGATGCTGGATCTTCTTCTGCCAATATTCTTGTGGTGGATAATCCAAGTGACTTAACTGAAACATTGGCTGGAACAATTGCTGAAGCCGTATCTGGCAACATCTTTGATGGAACCGCAGCTGGAACATACGGCGCCGATGGCGCAGGCGGAATTGTATCGGTCACTGCATTTGGAAGCACTTATACAGACGCTACAGGCTCTGTGTTGGAGATCACCAGCGGCGGACATACCTTCACGTTCGATTTTGCCACAGGTGATTATCAGATTGGTGTTGCCTCCGGTTCGCCGTCTATCGATACAACGATCACCTATGTGATTGAGGATGATGACGGAGATCAAGCAATGGGGAGCATCGATGTTGACGTAACAGTCACTGCCAATGCACCTTCGGCGTACGATAACCTTGCTTATGTGGAGCAGAGTGGATCAACTCAGGGGACGTCACTTCTCGAAGGTTTTGAGAATGAAAGCGGATTTGATGAACAAGGTAAAGTTGGGTTAAGCAACAGCCATGATACGGAGGGCAGTAAATCCGTCAAAATTCAAGCTGATGGATCGAATATTGGTAATTTGGAATCATTCATTGGAACCACCAATTATTTTGGATCAGAACTTGGCATTAGCGATCCACGCGAAGGTTCTGCTATTTCCAAAGCGATTACTGCCGTAGATGGTGATGTAATTTCTTTTGATTGGTATTTCGATGAAAAAGGAGGAAACTCTGCTCCAGATGCCGCTTTCTATGTATTGAAGAGTGGTGGGACAATTGTCGAACAAGGCATTCTTGCAACCGCTCAGAATGGAAATAACGATGGTGGAGGGACTAAAAGTCTGTCTCCGGTCTCGTCCGGCAGCTATACATTATTCATTGGCGTCGTAAATGTTAATTCAAAAAGCAATGATTCAGACTTGTTTGTTGACAACATTACTAAATTCGGAGCTATTCCATCAACAGAAGAAGTCTCCGGTAATGTCTTGGACGATCCTATGAATGATCCAGGCAGCAGCCACACTTGGGGCGATACCGATTTTGTAGAGTACGGGACCCTGCTAACGTCAGTTTCCCACGACGGATCGCCGCATACTGTTGGTATGGGGCAGATCAGCTTTACCACGGCGCTAGGTGGTACGTTCGAAATTGATGAGCATGGGGAATATACCTATACAGCACCTAGCGGCATCACCGGCATGCAGGAAGAAACCTTTACCTATACATTGACTGATATTAGCGGTGACGAAGTTACTGCGACATTGACAGTGAATGTGGCCGAGGACAGCTCCTATATGAGCCAAACTCATGATGGTAGTGGATCCGGCGATACCCTGACGGGCAGTGATGTTGATGATATCTTCTACGGCAATGGCGGAGATGATATTATGTTTGGCGGTAACGGTGACAACTACTTTGCCGGTGGCACTGGTGACGATACGATGACCGGTGGTGATCATGCAGATCGGTTCGATTATACAAGCGCCGCTGACGGCGATGACACGATCATTGGATTTGATGCTTCAGAAGGTGATCAGATTGATTTGCACACTTTGTTTGAAAATCTCGGGATCGCTGATGAAGATCGTGCCGCTGACGTGAATTTGATTGATAACGGGTCGAGTACGACAATCACAATTAATAATGTTGCGAACTTCTCAGTCACTTTGGATAGTGTTGATCTTGGAGATCATAACGGCGACCTGACATCCAATCAGCTATTGAACATGGGCATCAACATCGGTGACGAAAGTTAAAATCGGCATATCCGCGCGGTGAAAATTGCCCGGATGTAACTCGATACTCCAAATACGAAGCCCTGCCATTTATGGCGGGGCTTTTATTGTTTTGAGTTGAGCTCCAGATAACCGCTGGATAAATCATAACAAATGAGTAATTTGCGATCTATATAGCAATATTTGCGCCGTTGAAAATCAAAAGATCAGCGATGATCTGACAGAAGGACATACTCCCAGCGGAACCAACAGTTTGCCGACGGTCTACAGTAAAAAAATGAACCTATTGTCTCATGTCCAATCTTCCAGATTGACGAAAAGTCCGAAGTAAATGGACCACAACCCAAGCAGAATAAAGACAACCCCGGTCCAAAATGGAAGGCGTTGTGATAAACCGGCAAGGCGTTCCATCTGCCGGCTCAGTATCGGGGATGACACGGCCAAAACGAGGGGTAGAGACAAAGCCAGTCCGAACAAAGCCATTGTAACTGTACCTTGCCCCACCGTTCCAGCAGCGGCGGTTCCAAAAAGAACAAACAACAGGGGAGCGGCACAGGCAGGAATATTGAAAGCAAATAGCAAGCTGAGCCCAATTATACTCTGTGTCTCTGTTAATTGGGATAGTCGGGGACCCAACTTGAGACTTAACACGCGCCCCTTGCCCGCTAAATACACTAGCCCCAGAATAAAATAAATGCCTCCTAGTAAAAGCCAGATACCCTGCTGGGCTTCAATAAACACAGTTCCTAAAATTGCAACGAGTCCACCAAGCAGGCCTATGGTCAAACCACGTATACTCATAAATATCAGTGCGGCTGAGATTTTTGCTGATGCCGTTCGATGTTCAATGTGTTTTATAAATAGCAGATTGGTGCCCATTGAACATGGTTCAAAAAAGCCGAGGAGACCCAAACCAATCGGCAGGAGGAAAAAGGAGAAAAATGTTGCCTCCATCATTTTTCCTCAACCACTGAAAATCCAACGTTTTCTATAACCGGTTCCCTCAGCACGTCTGCCTATTGTTAGTTCTGTCATAAATATCTCCATTCATACAGCTTAACTGCCGTGCCAAGATACGGAGTCAGCGAGTATTCCGCGAAACACATATAGTTGATGACGGAAATTGGAAATTCCAGTTTCAAAGTTTCCAATATTTGGAAAGTAATACGTCAGTAATCTGCGCAGGCTTCTCTACGGCGAAAAATTTCGCTGTATTTTGATGAAATGAAGCCCTTAAATTAGGTGTTAAGGCAAACCCAAAATATACTTCTTCAATCTTTGCTGCATTTAGGTAATGCTACTATTGCTAGGCCATAAGAGAATTTTTAGGTTTTCACAAATTTGGCACAAAACCAATCAGGTAAGTTTGATGAATAAATACCTCCAAAAGACCATAAGGTTGAACTTGTTTTGGCAGTTTGCGGCTGCGTCCATTATTTTAATTGTGGCCTTACCGAGTAGTGCAAGTGAAATCGGATTTAACAAAAATCGACCGAACGCCGAAAGACAACAACCTGATTTTCAAGGACAGACTCGAGCACCAGTTATTCAGGACACTCTTCAGATTGAAAAAACGACGTTCGCCAAAGATCTCAAACATCCGTGGGGCATGGTACAGCTCCCAAATGGAAGTTGGTTGGTAACCGAACGCCCTGGACGTTTACGGTTGGTGAGTTCACACGGAGAAATTTCCAAGCCCATTATCGGATTGCCGGTTGTGGATGCGCGGGGGCAAGGGGGGCTTCTGGATGTCACGGTCCAAAAGGATTTCAGCAAAACACGTCGTATCTGGTGGAGCTATGCAGAGCCACGAGAGGGCGGGAAAAATGGAACATCGGTTGCGACAGGAAAACTTTCTTCGGATGGAGCCTCTCTCAGCGATGTAAAAGTTATTTTCCGTCAAACACCGGCATGGGACTCGACCTATCATTTTGGCTCACGTCTTGTCTTTGATCGAACTGGAGCGTTATTTATTACTACTGGAGAGCGTTCATACGGTGAAGCCAGTAAGCTTTCACAGGACATAACAACTCATTTGGGTAAAATTCTTAGAATTAATCCCGAAGGCGGTGCGGCTGCTGGCAATCCCAATATTAAATCTGGATTACCTGAGATATGGTCTTGGGGCCACAGGAACGTACAGGCGGCCACACTGGGACTGAATGGTGCATTATGGACAGTTGAGCATGGCCCCCGCGGCGGTGATGAGCTAAATCGACCTGAAGCTGGGCTAAACTACGGATGGCCTGTCATAACCTATGGAGAAAACTATGATGGTTCTCCAGTGAATAATGGCATTACCAAAAAATCCGGAATGGAACAGCCCCTCTATTATTGGGATCCGGTAATCGCGCCAAGTGGAATGACGTTTTATAATGGCAACCAATTCCCGCACTGGCGAGGCAGTATTCTGATCGGCGGATTGGCCAGCAGATCTTTGGTGCGTTTGGTAATGGATAAGAACCGCGTCATCGGTGAAGCGCGCTATTTACAAGGGCAAGCACGTATCCGTGATGTAAAAAATACCCATGATGGCGCCATCATGATCCTAACGGACAGCAACAGCGGGACGATGACTAAATTAGCGCCCAAGCAATAACCTTATACCGGAAATTAAATATGGTGGCCGGGAATTATCTATTTTCACCAGCAGATTTCAATACACGCCTACGGGTAGCTCCTGTCATTGCATACAAGTCACCATCAAGAGATTGAATGGAAGGGAAGGCTTTATTCGAAAAAGTATGTTTAGTGGAAATCCCAGATACGTTAGACAGCAAAAGAACAGCAAATAAATAATTTGAAGCTCGTTCCAATGCCCGATCTGTAATCCAGTCGTCTATTGCTGTCGAGTGTGCCTCATTCAATTCTATGAGCAGCGCTTTACAGGAACCGTCCATTAATTCTGATCTATTTTTAGGCCAACTATTTTTCTCTTTGTAAAATTCATGAAGGAGCTGGAAGTCTTGCGGATTAAGTAAAAATTCATCTAGGCCGTGTTCACGCGCTTCTTCAACAAAATCTTCCCAATCTTCTAATACTCTTAGGGTTTCCACTTGTGTAAATGGTTGAAGGTCTAATAGAACAACAGGCGTGTTTATACTGACGACGCTTAACGCACTTAAATCTTTGCCACCATGCCACTCGGCAGTACGACAGGAAATTCGAATTTTTGGACAACTAAGCTGCTTTAGTCGGCCGATGATAGGGTCCATAACATCAATACCATCAGCGTGGCTACGGTGTTCATCTTGCCCGTCTGGATAAAGCGTATATCCTATTAGATGATCCATTTTTTATAAACTCAGAAATTCACCAATGCGAACAAATTTGGCGCGAGTTTCTTCATTAGCTGCGTGTTCAAATGAAGTTGTTTTACCTAAACCCGGCTCCCCTAAAACTACAAAAATGTGATGTTTATAAAAATCAGAAATCTTTCCTTCAGGTTGAGGTGAGCCGTCTTTCAAGATTGGCATATTTTGTTTAAAGCGACGGGATATTAGTTCCATTGGAAAATTGAACTCAGGCAAAATAAATTCAGTAAAACACTACTTTAACTAGTATACAATAGACGTAATTCTCAGTACATCTATTTCCTTATAGAAATCAGCCAGCCTACAGATTTAAGTGTGGTCCCTTTATGTACTTTCCATTCCCAGAGGCTTTAAAGCGCTTCGTACCATAAGACGAACCTCCCAATGGTGATGGGCATGACAGGCAATAAGGCGATGTTATGGAAAAAAACTATCCAGATGATACACCATATCGCTTTCCACCACTTGTCGGACAAGAAGCAAAAAACCGCTGGAACAAAGAAACCCGGCAAGCGGTTTGTGAAAATCATGGCCGACTACGAATAACTTGATCGGTCGGCCACGAAAGGATGTCTTCTAGAATTTTAAGGCGGTTAAAATATCGCCTAGGGTATTCATTGGGTGAATAAACACTATGCACTTAGTTGTTTTGCAGCCAATTCTTTTTGGTATTCAGATAGGAGTTTTTCAAAAAAATCTACGGATTGTGAACCTGATACCAATGTCGTTTCGTTAAGAATAAATGCGGGAACGCTTTGAATTTCAAACCTTTGCCGGCGTTCAATTTTGGCGTCAAATTCTTGTGCAATTTGAGAAGATGAAAGGGCGTTTTCTGTCAGTTCCCTGTTTAGTCCAATTTCTACTGCAATATCCAGCAAAACATCTACGCTACCAATGTCTAGGCCTTCTTCAAAATAGGCTTTGATAAATCGCTCTTTAAGTTGTGTCTGCTTGTTGTACCCTTCGGTCCAGTGCATGAGCAGGTGTGCTTTCCTTGTGTTGTAGTATTTCTCTCTTTTGGAAAAGTCTATGATAACACCAGCATTTTTGGCGGTGTTTACAAGAGATGACTGATAATCGAGCAGTTTACGATCATCCCATCCAAAACGGCCTTTGAAATAATTTTCGATGGTTTCCCCATTTTCATCCAATTCAGGATTAAGTTCATAGGGAAGAAAATGAAAGTCTACTTCAAGATCCAGGTTTTTGATAGCAGCCTGAATATTGTTATAACCAATGGGGCACCACGAACATACAATGTCGTGGACCATTTCAATCTTTAATTTTGTCATTGTTTTTCCGTCAAGCTTTATAGTTGCTGTGTAGGTGAAGTCGAGACATCCCAAAGGGGCGAAGACACATACCGCGTTGCGTGTGCGCCGCGCGCCGATGAGCAGTTTATTACTTCTGATTTTTTCGATATTCGGCGACTGGCAGCCCACCAAGCCCCCAATCTTCAAGGGCAACTTCATTGATGACAACGAAGGTAGAAGCTGGATTTTTCCCGAGCACCTTTTCCAAAAGATCAGTTGTGCCTTTAATCAGTTCGGCTTTTTGTTGCGCAGATGGGCCCGTACCGTCTGGTCCGCCTTCTTTGGTGACTTTAATATTTACATATGGCATTTGCATTTCTCCCTATTGGAGTTTGTAAGTGAAGATTTTGGATATGACTCTCCAACCATTTTTATCGAAAGACAGGGTCAAAAAATCCAGATATTCCCGGCCCATCATGGTCATCTTTGCTTTCACAAAGGCCATTTCTAAGCCACCGAATTCTATGGATTGAATTTCATCGATTTTCAGTTCGCCCTGACTCGCGGGCGAAGTGCGTTGTTCTATAATCTGGAGATATTCGCCAAGGGAATAGTTCATATAATCCCCTTTCGTCATGTTTATATAAATTGCGTCTGGATGAAAAACATCCGCAAGCAATTTGCTGTCCGCATGATAGAGTCCGTCAAAATAATTCCGCATAAGTTTGACGACATCTAAGCATTTGTCCGTATCCACGTAGGCGCCTAACTCTGGCATTAAACCAATCCTTCTGCCTGTAGTGCTTCTTTGACAGATGGGCGTGCGCCGATACGGGCAACATAAGAAAGAACACTTGGCCAATCGCCTAAATCGATACCGGTGAAGTTTGCCCAGTTAAGCACAACGAAGGCATAGGAATCTGCCACGGAAAATTTGTTGTCGACCAGGTACTCTTTGCCATCTTCAAGAAGCGTCGAGAAATAATCGATTTTCTTCGCCACGTTTTTGCGAGCGTCACTTTTCTGTGCTTCGGTTGCACTATCAGAAAAAAGCGGACCAAAGGCTTTATGTAATTCTGAGCTGGTATAGTTCAAATATTCCTGCAACCGAGCGCGGGAAACGCTTCCCTGCGCAGGCGCCAATTGATTGCCATGATTGCGATCTGCAATGAATTGAAGGATAGAGACACCTTCTGTAAGTACTTCACCTGTTTCAAGTTGAAGGGCTGGGACATATCCTTTTGGATTGATTATTGAATAATCTAAACCGGATTTGGTTTGTCCGGTTGTTGTATCAACTTCGTCGAGACTAAAGGTTGCACTGATTTCGCGTAAGATAATGTGTGAGGCCAGTGAACACGCGCCGGGTTTATAAAATAGTTTCATCGTAAATACTCCTTGTGTTTTGGTTACTGTCTATACCCTCACAATATGGAGCTCATCGATTATTTGATAATATTGAATTTTCATGATAACAATTCAAAAAAATTATCATGTTTGGAGCGACCATATGACCTATGAACAGCTGGTGGTGTTAAACGCTATCGTCACCGAAGGCACTTTCAGAGCTGCGGCAGAGCATTTGAATAAATCTCAACCCGCCCTTAGCCACATGATCAAGAAACTTGAAGCTGAGATTGATTTTGACCTTTTTTCAAGAGAGTCTTACCGTCCCAAACTAACTCCATCCGGAGAGGTGTTTTACAGGCAAGCCACACGCGTTATTCAACAAATGCAGCAGCTGGGAAATCTGGCAAAGAGCCTAAGCGCCAAACAAGAGGCGCAAGTCTTTCTTGCAGTAACAGCGACCTACCCCTTAAAGCCCTTTTTGAAAATTGTGGGTGATGTTACGACGGAATACCCGATGACCCATGTCCGTCTGACGCGCGAAAGCATGGGTGGCCCCCTTGAACGATTGTTAAGAGATGACGCCAACATTATAATTGCGGCGCTTGATAATGTTCCGATTGAACAGGTGGAGGCAATCCCCTTTGCGCACGTAACAATTGTCCCTGTCGCGCATCCAGATTATGGACCGGCAAAAAGTAATCATCTTAAGTCTATTTCAGATATGCAAAGTTATACGCAGATTATCGTTTCAGATAGCAGCAGCGGTGCCTTTGAACAGAGTAGAGATTTGTTGCCGGGAGGCTTGCGTTGGACGGTGTCTGATTTCGCTGCGAAAAAAGAAATCTTGCTTGCCCAAATGGGTTGGGGCGGCATGCCTAAACACCTTGTGGCAGAGGAATTGGAGCAAGGAAAGTTGGTGGCGCTTAATCTGGAAGGATATCCCCCACGTCATTCACAACTTTATCAAATCCGCAGGCGGGACGGCGATGTCGGCATCGTTGCCCAATCCCTTTGGCAGCGCCTGCAATCGCTATCCCATGTGAAAAGTTAGGTTTAGAGCCGAACTATTTTCCTTTTAGGTGAACGTTCGATCAACATAGCTGTTGTCAGAACCAGAATAACACTGGCAAAAATGAGAGACGCTGTGAAACTTTGCGTCAATTCATGAACAAAGCTGGCAAATAGCGGGCCGATCATTTGCCCAGTGGCAAAGGATGCTGTCATCACGGCAATATGCCGCATAACATCTTGAGGAGGCGCAACGCGGTGCATTTCTTTCATACCAGTCATGGTGATGATCATGAAAGTTCCGCCAACGCATAGGCCGCCAATTAGGATTGTCAGAATATGCGGATATACGGCGGGAAGGATAAGTCCGGCCGCCATGACGAGCTGACTTACAGCCCAGATTTGGCGATTGGAATACCGTTTTTGAAATCTGGACGCAAGAATTGTAGAAATGAACGCAGCGGCTCCAAAAATCGGCCAAGCCCAGCCGAAAACGAATGGAGATTCAATGATTTCACGGGCCATAACTGGCAAATAAGACGCCGGGATAATATAGCCGATCCCCATTGCCCCGTAGGCGGCAATTAGACGCCAATTCAGCGGGCTGCGTTTAGTTTCTTGTTGGTAGGTGGTGGGTTTCTCGTTTGGAATTTCCGGCCCCATACTTAAACAAAGGGCGCAAATCGCCAAAAATGAAATAACGCCAGTTATCAACCAACTGTGTGAGCTGTCGATCTGGTTTGCCATGAACGCTAGATATCCTAAACCGATGATAGCAATACCCAGCCCAACACCGGAGAAAACCCATCCCTGATACGCTGAGCGGTTATTATCAGCCAAATATTTAACATAATAATTGCTGACCAGCACCAACGACCAAGCACTGCAGACACCGCAAATCCAGCGCAAAATCATCCACACGGTGAAATTATCCGTCAAACCCATCCCCATGGTGCCAAACGCGATGGCAAGCAAGGAGATCCGCAACATTACTTTTGGCGACCAAGAAATTTTGGCGGCAAATACAGCGCCTAGCCAGTATCCCAGTAGATGGATAGAGGCAAGGTAACCACCGTCCATGATATTCAACAATCCATCTTCCTGCATCATCGGCAGTAACGGAGTAAAAGCAAAACGCCCAATCCCCATGGCCAGCGCCAAGGTAATTGCGCCGATAACAGTAATGCGAACGATCGATGTTTGTGATGACATGACAACCTCAGAACAATAAACAAACTAATAATTGCTCTCACCTTACCTCGCCCTAATCATATCAAAAAATAAATTATTATGATCTTTAGTATCTCAAATTGTGATGATGTGGTTCTGAAATGATCCTGCAGTTGAAGGTCAAAATCTTGCTCGATCATGGTTCGGCTGGCCTGAATGGTTAACGGCGCATGCTCTGTAATGCTACGGGCGATAGCGAGGAACTCATCCACAAGCGTTTATTGTCTTTAAGTAATAATTGAAGCTATTTGAGTAGGTGCTAACATAAATGAAACAGATGATGAATGGTGGTTAAAACCCAAAGTTGAAACGGTGTCGTATGGGTGCTTTAAATCAATGAAAATGGAAAACCATCCCACTACATTTCGGATTATCCCACTTTATCCCGGAAATTTATATGTATCCGTGGGAGAATAACTATGACTGGGACACCAAGAATTAGTTGATTCCGTGGAATCGCTTGTTCCAATTTTATACATAAAAAAATTCCGTATTGAGAACATATGGCAAACAAACGATATTTTATGATTTAAATCAAAAGTTTATAAAGCGCTTGCCAATGAGAACAAATCATGTACATTCATCGTATTGCATCCTTGGTGGACCTATGAAATAAGTGGGGGACAAATGGTACAGGCAGCATTAAATCTTGTTAGAGATGGTGGCATGGATAAGAAAAAAGCTTTAGAAGCGGCGATGAGCCAAATTGATCGAGCCTTTGGTAAAGGGTCCGTCATGAAGTTAGGGCAACAAGACGCAATGGAAATTGAGGCGATATCAACGGGCTCCTTGGGGCTTGATATTGCGCTTGGTATCGGTGGTCTGCCTAAGGGGCGGATCGTTGAAATTTATGGCCCTGAAAGTTCGGGTAAAACTACACTTGCGCTCCATGTGGTCGCAGAAGCGCAGAAAGCCGGCGGTACATGTGCTTTTGTCGATGCAGAGCATGCGCTTGATCCGGTTTATGCGGGCAAGTTGGGTGTTGATATTGACGAGTTGTTGATCTCGCAACCTGATACGGGCGAACAATCCCTTGAAATCGCAGATACGCTTGTGCGATCCGGCGCTATTGACGTGTTGGTTATTGACAGTGTGGCGGCTTTGGTGCCGCAAGCTGAGCTTGAAGGCGAAATGGGAGATACCCATGTGGGTCTTCAGGCACGTTTGATGAGCCAGGCTCTTCGCAAACTCACAGGTTCAATCTCACGCTCTAAATGCATGGTTATTTTTATTAACCAGATCCGCATGAAGATCGGAGTCATGTTTGGAAGTCCTGAGACTACATCTGGTGGTAATGCTCTTAAATTTTATGCCTCCGTTCGTCTCGATATTCGCCGTATTGGCCAAGTGAAGAACAAAGACGAAATTGTTGGTAACCAGACCCGTGTGAAAGTGGTGAAGAACAAAGTTGCTCCGCCGTTTAAGGTCGTTGAATTTGATATTATGTACGGTGAAGGCATCTCCAAAATGGGAGAAATCCTCGATCTTGGTGTGAAAGCTGAGATTGTTGAAAAATCTGGTTCTTGGTATTCTTATGATAGCCAACGTATTGGTCAGGGGCGGGAACAGGCTAAGAGGTTCCTCCTTGAGAACACAGAAATGACGAGCGAAATCGAAACTAAGATCCGTGAAAATGCGGGCATCCTAGAAGGAAGCCTTCAAGGAACGCCGGAAGACGAAGACGCTTAATTCATACACGACTATATGATTTGATCAAAAAGCCAGCCTGATTATTCAGGCTGGCTTTTTTGTTGTGGGTTTTATGGGAGAAGGCTTATGATATGATTTGCAAATAATTAAAAATAATAAGGATGCAAAGATGACAAATTCTACAAACATGACCGATCTCTTGGGAACATGGGAATTACTCGCTTGGCGATCGTATCGCGATGGGGAATTCTATAAATTTCCTATGGGCGAAGACGGTAAAGGTCAGCTAATTTACACGAAAGAGGGGATTATGTCGGGCTTTCTGATGCGAGCTGATTTTGGATCCGAAGTGCCGGGATCTGACACAAAAGCTTCTAAATGCCTTTCCTATGCCGGAAAGTTTCGCATTGAAGGGGATGAGGTCATTCATGACGTTAGCCTTGCGACCATTCCAGAATGGATGGGAACACCGCTCATCCGCACTATGGAGTGGAGAGGAGAGCAGTTACTTCTTAAAACTACGCCGCAATCAGGGCGCGATGGTGCCAAATACTCTAACGAGTTATTGTGGAGCCGTCGGGAAACAGTTTTGTAAAGGCATGGATTAGATGATCGATCATATTTCTATTCCGGTTTCAAACCTACAATACAGCGATGAATTCTATTTGAAAATACTGGCCCCCCTAGGGTTCAAACGGCTGGTTCAAAGAGAGACTGCAATTGGGTTTGGAAAACACTATCCAGAATTTTGGTTAAATGCGCGCAAAGGGATGGCGCGCATTTCCAGAAATAGTGGATTTCATTTCTGTTTGCGATGTAAGACCACTGAAGCCGTCGATGAATTTCACAAAATAGCTTTGACCGAAGGCGGACTATGTGACGGAGCGCCGGGTCCGCGTCAAGCCGCAATGACGGAATATTATGGGGCCTTCATTCTAGATCTTGATGGTCATAAAATTGAGGCAGTTTGTTTTCCGCAGAAGGATTAACTGTTTTTTTTCTTGCGGCGAAGTCCAGTAAGCCCTAGGCCAAGCAATGCGGCTCCAAATAAAGGGAGGGCGGCTGGCAAAGGTGTTGCGATCACTTCAACAGTATCAAAGTTAAAGTCTCTATAAAGCAGGCCATCTCCATTGCCTGCTGCGCTGTCATTGAAAAATTTCAATTCATCGATAACACCGAAGAATGAAAAATCTACAATACTTTGGTTGGTTACAAACATGAAGTTTGAAAGGATACCGTCGTTCCAACCGGAGACAATAACTTCATCGCCAGAATTATATCCGGTGAAACCGACCGAGAGATTTTGAATGTCGTTATCGAATGTAATCGTCATGCTTCCCAGACAAAAACCACCACTAATTGCACAAATGGAACCTTTATTGTTGAAGCCTGATAGTTCAGGGCCATTTCCGTCAAAAAATGGAAAAAAATTATCTCCGGAGGTTCTGGTGATAGTTGCATTCGACAGAACTAAATTTGTCACACTAAACGAAGGGATACCGTTCAATTCAGTAAAATCGAGGGTGTCAGCATAAGCCAATGCAGGGCTTAAAAAGCCAGACATAAGTAAAGATATATAAATACCTGCCCTAAATCGCGTAAACATGACATTCCCCACCATGTATTAGTTATTATGCTATACACGCTAAAGGAACTGTTGCGATTATTAAAGAAATTTTTACGTTTTATTAACTAATTAAATGTTGTGGAAGAATAAAAAAGGCCGGCGTTACGCCGACCTTTCTCATTATGATCAATGGGTTGTTTGTTATGCCATTGCTTTTTGTAGGTTACGATCCAGCGCATCAAGGAACTGGTTTGTTGTAAGCCATGACTGATCGGGTCCAACGAGGAGAGCCAAGTCTTTAGTCATTTCGCCGCTTTCAACAGTGGAAACACAAACTTTCTCAAGAGTTTCAGCGAATTTCTTCAACTCATCATTGCCGTCCAGTTTAGCACGGTGAATAAGACCCCGTGACCATGCGAAAATAGATGCAATTGGGTTTGTAGAAGTTTCTTTGCCTTTTTGGTGCTCGCGGTAATGACGTGTCACTGTACCATGAGCCGCTTCAGCTTCAACTGTTTGCCCGTCTGGTGTCATCAATACTGATGTCATCAAACCGAGTGATCCAAAGCCCTGAGCAACAGTATCTGACTGAACGTCACCGTCGTAGTTTTTACAAGCCCATACAAATTTACCTGACCATTTCATGGCACATGCAACCATGTCGTCGATCAAGCGATGTTCGTATGTGATGCCTGCTTTTTCAAAGTCTGCTTTAAATTCAGCTTCGAAAACTTCTTCAAACAGGTCCTTGAAACGGCCGTCATATTTTTTCAAGATAGTATTTTTAGTGGAGAGATACACAGGCCAGCCACGAACAAGGCCGTAGTTCATGCAAGCACGTGCGAAGCCACGAATGGACTCGTCAAGGTTATACATGCCCATTGCAACACCGGCTTCAGGGAAATCAAAGATTTCGAATTCCTGCTCTTCGCCGCCGTCTGCGGGTGTGTATTTCATTGTAAGTTTACCAGGGCCCGGGATCAACATGTCTGTCGCACGGTACTGATCGCCAAAGGCGTGTCGTCCGATAACAATCGGGTCTGTCCAGCCTGGAACAAGGCGGGGAACATTTTCGCAAATGATTGGCTCGCGGAAAACTGTACCACCTAGAATGTTACGGATCGTGCCGTTAGGAGAGCGATACATCTCTTTCAAATCGAATTCTTTAACACGATCTTCGTCTGGTGTAATCGTTGCGCATTTAACACCAACACCATGTTCTTTAATAGCGTTTGCTGCATCGATAGTGATCTGGTCATTTGTGGCGTCGCGAGACTCCATACCAAGATCGTAATATTTTAAATCGATGTCCAGATAAGGAAGGATGAGTTTCTGTTTGATGAAGTCCCAGATAATCCGGGTCATTTCGTCTCCGTCCAGTTCTACAACCGGATTAGCGACTTTAATCTTTGACATTTCGAGATCCTTCTTGCCTTACAATTTTTTATTCAGTGGGCGCAAAATAGCACCGCTTGCGTCAATCGCAAGTTATCCGGTGCAAAAAAGCGTAATTTTCTTACATTTTAGAGATATCAGGTCTGATTTCAGCATCTGGAGAGTGCTTAAGTGCTGGAAGAATGTCATCCAAGCTTTCAACGACCAAGAAAAGCTCTTTAGCAGAAGGTTCTACGAATCCTGCTTCAATCATATGATCAATGAGCTCAAGGAAAGGTTTCCAATAATTTTTGTAATTAACCAGCAAGATGGGTTTGTCATGTAGGCCGAGCTGTCGCCACGTCACCATCTCAAAAGTTTCGTCAAGAGTCCCAAGGCCACCAGGCAAAACAACAAAGGCATCGGAGCGTTCAAACATCATTTGTTTTCGCGTATGCATGCTGTCCACAACATGTAGCTCTGTCAAATTCTCGTGACTAACCTCAATATCATGTAGATGGCTGGGAATAATCCCGATAACCTGTCCACCAGCTGCTAACGTGGCGTCTGCGGTAATGCCCATTAATCCAACATGGCCGCCGCCATACACGAGTTGAATGTTATTTTGCCCAAGCTGGGTCCCAAGATCATGTGCTGCTTTCGAAAAAGCTTCGTCTACAGGCATTCTGGAACCGCAATAAACACACAAGGAAGAAATCTTTGTCATGAAGTATGTCACCAATCTCAAGTGGAAATTTGCATTAGGTTTGTTCTTTGTTACTTGCGCGTTACATTTGTCTTCGTCAAGCGTTGTTTTAGCTGGGCAGGCGGATGTTTTGAAAGTGCAGATAGTGAAAACTGATGCAGATATGTATCGTTTTTCAGTAACGGTTCGGCATTCCGATGAAGGATGGGAGCATTATGCAGATCGCTGGGACGTACTCGATGAAGCGGGAACAGTTCTTGGAACCAGAGTGCTCATGCATCCTCACGATGCAGAGCAGCCCTTCACACGATCCATGAAGCTTTCAATACCAATGTATGTCAAAAATGTGATTATTAGGGCGCGTGATAAAAAACATGGTTATATAGGTAAAATATATGAAATTGAATTGCCTCAGTAATAATTCATCTTTCAGTATGCACGTTACGCACGATATGACAGACGAAGATGCGCTCAGAGTATTTGACTATCGAAGATCGTTGGAACCAGTTACACGTCAAAACAAAGAACATGACATTTGCGTGGCATTGGTTGTCGTGTGGATTGAATCCGGACTTTGATGACGTTCAATGAATGATGGACGAGATCATTCTGCGCGGTCCTTCCAAACTCATTCCCGAAGATTAGGCCGAAATTTCAGCCTATCTAATGTCTTTGCCTCCGACAGAGCATAAAACAAACAAATAGTTATTCAGGGCTCTTTGTGCAGAATAATCCACTAGTTGCGTCGGTGTAGGCAAAAGTCCATACTGCTTGAAAATGGGGTTGTGGGAGAATTTGTTGTGCGAGTATTGGCTGTTTTAGCCCTGCTACTAGTTGTAGCTTTGGGTCTTTTCTTTTTTCTTTACGATGACACTATCCCTCCGCCTGTTACTAGGGATGAAGCCCCAGATGGTAAGGTTATAACCAAAGCTGAACAATCTCAGCCGAAGGTTCTTCAAACTACTAAAGATCCCGAACCGACGATGACGTCGAACGAGACTGTAACGGCGAGTGCGCCCGAAACTAAAGTTACAAACGCACCTATCATTGTTGAAAAGAAGCTGAAACCTGCGAAAAAAATTGAAACCGGTATTGTCGCTATGAAAGATCCCAGCTTTGATGTTGTCAGAGTTGATAAGAATTGTGGTTTGCTGGTAGCGGGGAGAGCTGAACCGACATCAGAAGTGACCGTTTACGCCAATGGTAAAGATATTGGATCTACTTTTACATCTAGCCGCGGTGAATGGGTGTTTGTGACGACAGAACCACTTTCTTCAGGTGCCCAGGAAATAAATGTTAAAGCAATTAATCCTGATAATCGCGAAGTTGAAACAGCACGAATGGTCATTATGCAAGTCCCTGACTGTAATAAGGACGTAAAAGAACGTGCGCCCGCACTGGCGGTTCTTACACCGAAAGTAGAAGGCAAAAAAACCGAGTTGTCAAAACGCGTGACACGCTTGTTACAGATGCCAGAACCAGTTGGAAATGTTGCAAAAGCCAAGGATTTGTCTGTGGCTAGTATCGACTATGATAACCAAGGCAATGTGGCTTTGTCAGGTAGAGGAACGCCTGGCAATGACGTTCAAGTGTATTTGAAGAATAAACATGTTGGTGGCGCCCCTGTAGATGAGAAGGGGGATTGGAGCCTTATTCCTAAAAAGGAAATTGCGCCGGGTAATTATAACTTGCGTGTAGATCAATTAGACGACAAAGGGGATGTTATTTCCCGCGTTGAAATCCCTTTCCAGCGGGCTTCTGCAGAGGATGTTATTTTGGCCAAAGGTGGCCTGGAAATTAGGGCAATAGTCCAACCTGGAAACAGCTTGTGGCGTATCGCCCGTCGTATGTATGGCGAGGGAATGCAATATACACTTATTTATCAGGCAAATGAGTCACAGATTAAAAACCCGGATTTAATTTTTCCTGGACAAATATTTACATTGCCTTCGAAAAAATTTGATAAACTGAATTAATCGTTTCTGGTCATTTTTTTTGAAACAATATTTATTTTAGGGCGCGGTGGCTGATCCGGATGTTGCCAGCCTACTTCTTTTGCGAGTTCGACAAAAGGCCGCACATGGAATAGAGATGCGATGACTGAGGCTATCAAAAGAATTCCTGTTAATTCTTTCGGTAGGATGTCATCGATCATCAGGTAAATCCTCTGATGGTGTGGTTCAAGAACGAACTTCATTCGCTCTTCAGGCTGCCATGCGATCAATTTGAGGAGGCGTTCTCTATAGTGTGGGTTTTCGGCAGAAAAGGGGAGTGGACCTAAATCACCCAGTAGAATTAACCTGTGATCTTCTCCAACTTTAGTGAGCTTTCCGGTGAAAATGACTTTCTCCCATGTAAAGCTGAATGAAAGCGGAGCCGTTGGTGTCAGCCAGACAAGCTTCTCACTGCCTTCTAGTATGAGATCCTCAATTTTTGCGGGTTTTTGGTCAACTTTGATATCAGTCATTTGGGTGCCTACATAATATTGAGCAGATGGCTACCTGTGATGAATGTTACTATGTAATCAAAGTGGTTAAAAATTTGGTAACCGGCATTTATAAATTGAACTAAGATATATAAAACAAATGTCAGGATATCTGAATGCGCCCCACTGAGTTCGACAGTCACAGCCAAAGTAAACAGCGAAGTCACATCGCCACCGCTCTCTCTTTGATTAAGTATGTCTGGGCTAAAGACAGGCCGGATTTGAAAATTCGCATCGTTTTAGCAGTATTTTGTTTGTTAGCCGCGGAAATATCGTTGGTGTATTCACCATATATCTTGAAGTTTGTTGTAGACTACTTGACTAGTAATGATGGCGGTTTTGAAAAATGGGCGGTTGTGCCCATTGGCCTTATCCTTGCCTATGGCGCGGCCCGTCTATTGCAACAGACATTCGGCGAATTACGAGATGCGATTTTTGCCAAAGTCGGACAAAATGCAATACGGCAAGTAGCTCTTCAGACATTTAAACATTTACATAAATTGTCACTTCGATTTCATTTGGATCGGCAGACGGGCGGCCTTAGTAGGGTTATTGAACGTGGAACCAAAGGAATTGATTTTCTACTTCGGTTTATGTTGTTCAATATCATACCCACATTGCTAAAAATTATTTTTATTTGCGGAATTATGTGGGTTGAATATGGGTATCTGATGTCTATCGTCACCGCAGTGACGTTGATAGGGTACATTTACTTTACACTTGCTGTTACTGAATGGCGTCTGAAATATCGTCGCACCATGAACGAAAAAGACAGTGAGGCGAATACCAAAGCAATTGACAGCTTACTTAACTTTGAAACTGTTAAATATTTTGGAAATGAACACCATGAAAGTAGCAGATTTGACGCTGCTATAGCAGGCTATGAGACGGCTGCTGTTCGGAGCCAGACAACACTCGCCTATCTGAACATTGGGCAAGGGTTCATTATTAGCCTAGGCCTTGTTCTTGTGATGCTGATTTCTGTCAACGGTGTCGCTGAAGGCCGAATGACCGTTGGTGATTTTGTGGCTGCCCACGCTTTTTTGATGTTGCTTATTCAGCCGTTGAATTTTTTGGGGTTTGTGTACCGTGAAATTAAACAAAGCCTCGTAGACATGGAAAAAATGTTTGAACTTTTGGGGATACACAGAGAAATTGATGACCGTGAAGGCGCTATTGATCTTCTGGAGGGTGAGGGGGAGATAGAATTCTCTCATGTGGATTTTGGATACGATGAAAGCCGTCAAATTCTTCATGATGTATCGTTTAAGGTTAAGGCTGGCCAAAAGGTGGCAATAGTTGGTCCATCCGGCGCCGGTAAATCCACAATTTCACGAATATTGTTCCGATTTTATGATGTTAATGCCGGCAGTGTCACGATTGACGGTCAGGATATTCGTGATATCCGCCAAAGTTCTCTACGTGGTGCAATTGGTATTGTCCCGCAAGATACCGTTCTGTTTAATGATACCATTGAGTATAACGTGGGGTATGGGAGACCGGATGCCAGCGCCGCTGAAATTCGCGAAGCCGCCAAAATGGCGAGCATTGACGGATTTATTGAAAAATTGCCTGATGGTTTCGATACGATGGTTGGGGAACGAGGGCTTAAGCTTTCAGGCGGCGAAAAACAACGCGTCGCTATCGCCCGTACAATATTGAAAAATCCGCGAATTCTTTTGTTTGATGAAGCGACCTCCGCACTTGATACACGAACAGAACAAGACATTCAGGAAAGCTTGAAGGAAGTATCCCGCGATCGAACAACATTAGTGATCGCACATAGGCTTTCAACTGTCGTGGACGCGGATGAAATTCTTGTTTTAGATGCAGGGCGTATAATCGAACGCGGACAACATCAACAGTTACTTGAAAAACAAGGCCAATATGCCGAAATGTGGGAGCGGCAACAAGAAGTTGCTACCTATCAGGAAAAGTTACTGGAAGTTCAAGACTAGGCCAAAATTCGAGTTTATTGTATGTTTAAGGTTCTTTTTATTCCGCGTATACGCTATTAGGCTAGTCAAACTACTTAATAAGTATTTGAGAGACGAAGAATATGGATACGTTAAAATCAGTCTTGGTACCGATTAACAAAGAAGGGTATCGCTTTATCGCAATTTTTGCGGTTGTGACACTCTTACTATTCATGGCAAGCACTTTCCTTGGTTGGATCGGGGTTGTTCTGACACTTTGGTGCGTCTATTTCTTTCGGGATCCAGATCGTCATGTCCCAACAAGCGAAGGACTGATTGTAAGTCCGGCTGATGGTGTTGTGCAGGTGATTGAACGTTCTGTCCCACCAGAAGAACTCGGCCTTGGAAATGATCCTCTGCTTCGTATTAGCGTGTTTTTGAACGTGTTCAATGTGCACGTAAATCGGGTACCGCTTGCTGGTACCGTGATTAAACAGGTTTATCGCCCAGGAAAATTTCTGAATGCGGCCCTTGATAAAGCATCTGAAGAGAATGAACGTCATGCTGTTCATGTACGGTCCAAAGACGGCAAAGACATTATCTTCGTCCAAATTGCAGGTCTTATCGCACGCCGGATCGTTTGTGATTTGAGTGATAATCAGGAAGTACGTACGGGTGAACGTTTCGGTCTCATTCGTTTTGGTAGCCGCACTGATATCTACCTTCCAGATGGCGTCGAGCCACAAGTTGGTGTTGGTCAGAATATGGTTGGCGGTGAAACTATTATCGCAGATCTTGTCGCCGAGAATAATTTGGCGATCTCTGTGGAGGTTCGCTAATGGCTTTAGGGCGTCGCAAGCTCAGTGAATTACCAATTAATTCACTGATCCCGAATATGCTGACAACACTGGCACTTTGTGCAGGTTTGACATCAGTACGGTTCGCTTTGGAACAAAAGTGGGAATTCGCGGTTTCGGCAATTCTAGTTGCAGGTATCTTGGACGGCTTAGACGGCCGGATGGCACGTCTTCTTAAGGGCAGTTCCAAATTTGGTGCTGAACTGGATTCCCTGTCAGATTTTGTGAGTTTTGGTGTCGCTCCAGCACTGGTGCTGTACCTGTGGACACTGGAAGCTGGGCTTGGTGGATTAGGGTGGATTATCTCGCTTGTATACACGGTCTCGTGTGGCCTACGCCTAGCACGATTTAATACGATGCTTGAAGAGGATGGGCCCGCATGGGAGGGGCGCTACTTCACAGGCATTGCGGCACCAGGCGGTGCTGCAATTGCAATGTTGTTTATGGTGATCAGTTTCTACTCGGACGCAGAGATTTTCAAATCGGCTACTCTGAATGCTGCTTGGTTACTTTTCTTGGCATTTTTGATGGCCAGCCGTATCCCAACATTTTCCATTAAAAGTGTTCGTATTCCACGAAAATTCATTATGCCAATGCTCATTCTTGTTGGCGGCCTAGCAGCAGTAATGGCTAGTTATCCTTGGGAGCTTCTCACAGGTGCTGCATTGGTATATTTGGGGACAATCCCGTTTGCCATGTCAACTCATCGTCGTTTGAAGCGTGCTGAAGAACGGGCGGAAGCTGCAAAAGCTGAAGGTAGCTCAACGAAGGACGTTGAAGATAAGCCAGAGACTAAAGAATAAGATATAGGTTTAGATGTTGATAAAAGGCGGCTGATTTCAGCCGCCTTTTTTTATGCTATTGCCGCAGATTTTTTCAATTTTGTCTTGAACAAAATGAGAGAGATAATTCCGATATTCAGGAAATTCCAGGCGATACCGTTGATGAACGCAGCTTGGTACGATTGTGTTAAATCGTAAATTAGGCCGGAAAGCCATCCACCCAATGCCATTCCCATAACAGTTGCGAAAACGACCTGACCAACCCGTTGTCCAGCTTCATGTGCAGGAAGATATTCACGAACGATAATGGCATAGCTTGGAACAAGGCCGCCCTGAGACAGTCCAAATACCAAAGAAACAATGTAAAGCGACACCATCCCATCGAATGGAATGTAAAGAAATAAGGCGATACATTGCATGATGCCACCGAGCAGAAGTGTTCGGACACCACCGATATAGTCAGCAAGAACGCCTGACAATAATCGACTAATGATACCGCCTGCAAGCATCAGTGACAGCATCTCAGCGCCTATAGTGACGCCATATCCCAAGTCGGCGCAATAGGCGACAATGTGAACTTGCGGCATCGACATGGCAACGCAGCAGGAAATGCCAGCGACAACCATTAAAAATTGCAACATGTTTGGTGACAAACCAGATGACAGCTTTTGGGGGCTGGATTGTTGCGTAGTCGCTGATGTTTCCGTTAGATTTGTGGAAACTCTTGGGCGTTGCCGACGTAAACAGAAGGCCAGAGGCAACATCACAACTAAGATGATGATTGCAACATTCCCATAGGCAATGCGCCATCCTTCATCTTCGATTATTCCTTTAAGATACAATGGCCAAAGCATACCGGCAAAGTAGTTACCACTGGCAGCTGCTGCGATAGCAATGCCTAGTCGTTTATGAAACCAGTGCGAGATATCCGACATAAGCGGCCCAAAACAAGAACCGGTACCAAGGCCAATGAAAAGGCCCTGAATAATTGCGAATTGCCAAATACTGGTCACAAGTGTTGAAAGGTAAAAACCGCTTGCAAGCAGGACTGCTGACACTGCCATGGGTATAAAAATTCCCAATCGATCCACAATTTTTCCAACAACAAGGTTGCCAAGACCAAAACCGATCATGATCGCTGTGAAGGGCAGGGAGGCCGCAGCTCGGTCCGATCCGAACTCCGTTTGAATGAGCGGCAATACAACGATAATTGACCACATGCCAACACTGCCGATTGTTGCTATCAGCAGTGAAATCATTAACCTTACCCATGAGTAGGTACTGTCTAAAAAGGCGGGCATAACCTCATCAGATAAAGTACCTGATGAAGGAGAAAGGGGAGTGTCGCTCATTCATTTTTCCTTGGAGGGTGCACGATCGCGCAAAGAGTTATCTTTCCCTCTTAACTGAAGAAAGAACACTTCGTAAATGGGTGAAATGTCCTTGAGACAATTTAGTCAGCTGTTACCCGTTGCAATAAATCAAAATACAGGCCGCGAATACGTTCCGTCATTGGTCCTGCTTGACCATCACCAATATTCCGGCCATCAATTTCGCTAACCGGTGTTTGCGCGCCGAACGTACCCGTTAAAAATACTTCATCAGCGTCGTAAGTTTCCGTCACTGAAAAGTTTTTCTCTAAAATCGGGATATTATTGTCCTTACAAAGCTGGATCACCTTTTTCCTGGTGATACCGTTCATGCAATAGTCACCCGTTGACGTCCATACCTCACCTTTTCGCACAATAAAGAAATTACAGCCGTTTGTGGTGTTAACAAAACCGTGTGGGTCAAGCATAAGAGCTTCATCGGCTCCGGCTTTTTGTGCATGAATACCGGCCAAAATGCAGTTCAATTTAGAATGGGAATTGAGTTTTGGGTCTTGAGACATTGGCAGGCCACGGACGATCGGGACGGTATGGAGCCGAATTCCTTGAGAGACCAATTCCGTACTTGGCTTGGAATGCTCCATTATTATGACAATGGTCGGACCTGATTGGCTTAATCTGGGATCTTGGAACGGCTTTTCTTTTATACCGCGTGTTACCATCAAACGGGCATGAACATTTTCTGTCATGCCATTTGCTGCAGCCGTATCATCGAGTGCCTGTTCAAATTCCGCACGGTTTAGCTTAAGATCAAGATCTATGGCTTTTGCGGCACCAAATAGCCGGTCCATATGCTCATCCAGAAATGCCCACTTACCATTGTAGTAGCGAATACCTTCCCAGATGCCATCTCCCAACATGAAGCCGGAGTCGTAGACTGAAACGACCGCTTGGTTTTTAGGTACTATAGTTCCGTTTACGTATATTTTTAGTTCATCATTGCGCGGGTCTATCTCAGCTGCATGAGTTGAGAAGTGCTTTTCGTCCGTCGCCATATCGCATCGCCTTCATCATAATATTGAGAGTCAGTGAACCATTCCCCTTCTTTTAATCTATTTGTGTATGTTTCGTAACTTTATTCGACGATTCGAAGTGGTTTAGAAATATCATATCAATTACGCTGTATTTTCATTTAATTTGTTTTGAATCAAACAATATTCCAAGGTTTAGTGTATTATATAATTAGTAAAATACTCCAAAATATGTATGCCGATTGGCTAAAAACCTTGAACATGATTATCACTCCCAATTTTTCATGTTTTTTTGTAAATTCTGAAGAGACAAACGTTTGTTTTCTATTCTAGTATTTTGGAAGATGTCGAAATTTTGTACAACTCGGAAGAGAAATTTAGATGCGTGCCTTGATCATAGACAAATTCGAAATTTGCCGGAGTGGTTTCAAATCTATCCTAGAAAGCAATTTTGAAAATGCCATCGTTTGCGAAGCGGGTACCATTGAAGAAGCGCTTTCATGTATGGATGATCACGGATCAGATATTGTTATCCTGACAGTAGAAGAAAGGATTGATGCAACCGATCCTGCTTTTCTTCGCTTACGAAAGTTTGCTTCGGATACGCCGATCGTTGTGGTTGGTAATGCTGTAAACAGAGAATTGGTTTTAGATACCTTCCGGCATAACATAAGAGGTTTCCTCGATCGCTCTAATAACAAAGCAATTGTGATTGCAGCAATAAAGCTCATACTTGCTGGTGGAAAGTACTTCCCACCAGAAGTCCATTCAATGATTGGCGGCACAAGTATTCAAGGTATCAATGAGGTAAATCAGCTTGTTGAAAATTCAGGACGTCTGACAAGCAGACAACGCGAAGTGTTACGGGCCGTATCTGAAGGAAAATCAAATAAAATGATAGCAGAGGATCTTGGTATCTCTGCTGGCACAGTAAAAGTTCATATTTCAAATTTGATGAAGGATCTGCAAGCGAAGAATAGAACACAGGCTGTTTCTATCGCTAATAATTTGAAGATACTCTAAATTAGTTTTCCAGAGGGTGAAATGCGATTTTTTTTACCGTCTACTGGGTGTTTCGGGGGGAGATTTATGTCTTTCACTGATTTGACTATATAAGTTCTTTATTTACATAATCCCCTTAATATTACTAAACTGAAGTACAATCTACTACACGTCTTTGTGGAATAATGTGGCCGTAAGTTGAGATATATGGGCGATAAGCTATTTTTATTTGGACAGTTCAAGTGGGAGCTTGCTTCAGGGCAAGCCATGCCAAAGCTGCGCGATAAAACTACTGCTTTGATCGCATTCATTGCGTTATCCCCTGATGGTACCATTAGGCGTCAAGCTGCGGCAGAACTCCTGTGGGAAAATGGTAAGGATCCACTTGCAAGTCTTAGGCAATCCGTACGCGAAATAAGAGATATGGAGCGATCATTTGGTTCTGATTTATTTCAGGCTAATGCGCAATATCTAAGCTTGGATTTAGAAAGAATCTGGGTGGATGCTCGAATTGCGACCGAATGTTCTTCCAACTTTGACGTCTCCATTGCCAAACAACTTATTCTGAATGATCTGGGAAGATTTTTGGTGGACTGCCCCGTTGACACTGAAGTTTTCAGTGATTGGCTTCACCTTGAACGCACACGACGAGAAGAAGACCTCGAAAATGTATCTCTACTGTTGTTGGATTTTCTAGAAAACGACGCTTTGTCTTCAGCAGAGATCAAACATGTTGCTCGCGCAATACTAAAATTTGATCAGACGAATGAGCGGGCATACCGATCATTGATGAACGCTTATTCCAACGAGGATGATCGCGCTTCTGCATTACGTCAATTTGATATTTGTAAGGATGTCCTAAAGCGCGAGCTGTCTGTAGAACCCTCTGAAGAAACCACTCAACTCGCTCAAAAAATAAAATCTAAAAAATCTGCTTCTTTTGAACAACAAATTCTGGTTTCGGCTCCGAGCCATCTGCTTGATGAAGCAATCATCAAGCCAAACATTTACGTTCAGGATTTCAAGACGAAAGGCAATGATCCGATCTTGGATTTCGTTGCACAAACTTTTAGATCAGACATCTGTGAGCAGCTTTCACGAAACGAAAGATTTTCTGTGAGAGGCGGTATAGCTGATGGAATGCTCGCTATAAATAGGGAAGACACTAATTTTTCTCACTCAGATATATCCTATCAAATTAAAGGAAACGTTATATCGTTTGCAGAGAATACGGCCATATTACTGCAAATGGTTGACGAGAGTTCAGGTGATATTCTTTGGATGAAGCGCATCAAACCAGAGATGAAGGCTCTTTTGTCCGGTGCAGATGAACAGGCCATTTTAGCGGCTATCGAAATTTATAGTATGATAGAGCTAAAGGAGACTGACAAATCGAAAAGAGTGGCCGATGATCAGTTGACATCAAGGCAGTGCCTGTTGAGGGCAATCTCTCTCATGTTCCGGTTTTCTGAGGCGGCCGTTTTCGAAGCAAAGCAATATTTGCACCGAGCTCTTATGCAAACTCCAGGATATCCAGAAGCTATGTCATGGTTAGCTTTCCTAAAATCGATCGAACTTGGGCAGGGGTATGCTTCCGATCCTCAGGCAACGCGCGAAGAGGCTGGAGCTCTTATTCGCAGATCGATTGAGTTAAGTCCAGGCAGTGATATCGGTCTAGCCATTGCGGGGCATCTGGAAGCATTTGTTTATCATGATTTTGCAACCGCCTTGGAGTATTTCGACCGATCTCTGGATGCCAATCCCAATTGTGCTTATACATGGGGGTTTAGTGCTATTACGCATTGTTATGTTGGAAAGCCGGATGAAGCATTGCGGCTTCTCGGGCGCTGCCGTCAGATAATGCCGTTTGATGCACACCCTTATTATTTTGATACGGCGAGATGTATCGCTAGCATGCTGTCTGGCAGATACGAAGATGCGGTTCGTATTGGACGTAAGGTCCTTCGCAATAATCCGAATTTCCATGCAAATTATCGTCCACTACTATGCAGTTTAGGGCATTTAGGTAGAGCTGAAGAAGCCGCTCCTGTTCGCCGTGAATTTCAGAAATTCCAACCTGATTTTTCTGTAAACTGGCATTTAGAGAACTATCCACCTTTGGATAAAGAAATTACTGAAAACTATGTAAATGGTCTAAGATTGGCAGGGGTTGCGGAAGAATAGTATGGCAACTTGTTTGAAGCCTAATTGAATAATTCAATTTGGAGATCTCCCTTTTTATTCATAAGAAAAATACGATTCACGTTTCAATTCGCCTTGTTGTGCCATTGTTGATTCTAAGTTGTAGAGCTCTAGGGGTAGAGGAGTGACAGTGGACGAATTTGGTTCTAATCGGCCGTTAGACAGTTTTGAAAGAAATGAGGGCCCTTTACTTGGGGGACCGACAAGTCAAAATTTGTCAGCGCAACGGTTTGAGGGGATCGCTTCGCGTGACGAAGGCTTTTTAAAGCCGAGTTCGTCTGTGTCATTAACAAAAGAGGATAGGTCTGATAGTTTTTATTGTGATGCGTTACGTGTGCTTTGCACAGTTACGCCAGCGATTTTCATACTGAATAGTCAACGCAAAGTCCTTTTTGCAAACCATGATGCCAATGAGATGTTGATTTTGGGAGATATAGTATCTCTTGATCGAAAAAATCAAATTTTCTGCCAAGATCCAGTTGCACAGTGTTTCATACTAAAAAACATGGGCAACCAACTGAGCACCAACAAACACCTGTTTTCAACTGAAGACGGTTCGTTCTTAATTCCAAAGAAAGATGGATGGCCTATTGCGGTATTGGTAGGTGCGGATCAGCTAAGACTGAAAAAATTTACTGAAAATGGGTGCGATCCGGATGAGCATGTGACACTTCTCATCAGAGGTTCAGGGGGTAAACATTCTGAGCAATCGAGGAGATTGAAAAGAAAATTTGGATTAAATGAAACTGAAATTATTTTTTGAGAAATTGGTTCGAAGAAGATTATGTCAGATAGCAATGTTCGGGTTTGGGCTTTCTGACGGAAATTGAAATTTACTCAGAAATACATAAGGGCTTCTAGCAGTCGGTGCTGATGTTCTTGTGTCTTGTGTATATTTCATGGTGAAAAATGATCGTAGCTGGTACATTTTCATCTAAAGGCCTGCTTTCGCAGGCCTTTTTTTTGTTTGTAGGAAAACATAAAAAGATCGACTTTTCATTTCACTCCCGTTTATTATCCTGACAAAAGGGGAGATACGTATGGTGACGCAGCAAGATCTTGGTGAGTATGATTATATCGTTGTCGGGGCGGGGTCTGCTGGATGTGTTCTAGCGAATAGATTATCTGAAAACCCCTCTAACAAGGTTTTACTTCTCGAGGCTGGTGGAAAAGATAATTATCATTGGATACATATCCCCATTGGATATCTTTATTGCATGGGAAACCCGCGCACAGACTGGATGATGAAGACAGAACCTGATGTGGGACTGAACGGGCGTTCTCTCAACTACCCGCGGGGGAAAGTACTTGGTGGGTGCTCCTCTATCAATGGGATGATCTATATGAGGGGGCAGGCCCGCGATTATGATCAGTGGCGGCAGCTTGGTAATACTGGCTGGTCTTGGGATGATATAAAACCCTATTTCATTAAATCCGAAAATTATCATGACGGCTCCTCTGACGATCACGGGAGTAGTGGTGAGTGGCGTGTTGAAAAGCAGCGTTTGTCCTGGGATGTTCTAGATCACTTCATTAATGCTGCAAGTGAAATCGGTATCCCACGCACAGATGATTTTAATGGCGGAACGAACGAAGGTGCCGGCTATTTTGAAGTAAATCAAAAATCGGGTGTCCGGTGGAGCACAGCAAAAGCGTTTCTTCGCCCTGCTAAAAATCGGAAAAATCTGACAATTATCACACATGCCTTGACTGAAAAACTAATCCTTGATGGTAAACGTGTAACAGGTGTTGAGTTCTCAGTTAAAGGAACAGCTTCAAAAGCAAGTGCAGGACGTGAAGTTATACTGTCAGCAGGAGCAGTGAATTCCCCCAAAATATTGGAACTGTCCGGCATTGGACGTTCAGATATTCTTGGTAAATTTGATATTCCTGTTGTTCATGAATTACTGGGGGTCGGTGAGAATTTACAAGATCACCTACAGATAAGAACTGTATATAAAATCAAGAATGCCAAAACGCTCAATGAACAAGCTAATAGCGTGTTTGGCAAGGTCAAAATGGGCCTAGAATATCTCGTAAATCAGTCTGGACCACTTTCCATGGCGCCAAGTCAGCTGGGAATATTTGCGAAAAGTGACCCCTCGCTTGAAACACCTGATCTGGAGTATCATGTTCAACCGCTAAGCACTGACAAGCTCGGCGATCCATTACACCCTTTTCCAGCCGTAACGGTTTCAGTTTGCAATTTGAGACCCGATAGTAGGGGTTCTTGCCATTTAAAAAGTACCGCGCCAGAAGAGCAGCCGGCATTGGTAATGAACTACTTATCTGCGCCGAATGATAAAAGAATTGCCGCTGATAGTATTCGACTTACACGATCGCTTATGCAAACTAACGCTCTTAAAGGGCTTGAGCCTGAAGAGTTTTTACCGGGCGCGTCTATTCAGAGTGAAGATGAAATCGTTAAAGAAGTCGGGAATATCGCAACAACAATTTTCCATCCAGTTGGAACCTGCAAGATGGGAGATGATAATATGGCTGTGGTAGATGACCGCTTGCGTGTCCATGGTGTTGCTGGGTTGAGAGTAGTCGACGCTTCGATTATGCCAACAATTACATCTGGTAATACAAATTCGCCTGTTATTATGATCGCTGAAAAGGCATCTGAGATGATTTTGTCCGATAATAACGTCTGATTTTATTTAGTTTAGTTTTTAGAAATATTTGTCAGGTAACAATACCATTTACATCGTTACTGCATGCGAAAAGGGGAGGGTTGAATTGGATTGCAGTGAATTGCCAATTGGTGACCTGAATTTCCTAAAGGATCTTACTTCTAGATCGGGCGCAGAGATAGTACGTGAACTAGTTGAATGCGCACCTCCTTCTATTGAAAAAGAGTCTGCTGCGATAAAGCAAGCTATAAAGTCTGAAAATAGGCAAGAGTTGAAGGATGCTTGTCATGCGTTCAAAGGCGCCTGTTATTCTGTTCAGATGTCTCGTCTTGCTTGTTTAACAAAAAAAATGGAAGCCGCAATTGATGACATGAGGATGGCCAGATCTTTGCTACCAGAATTAGACGCAGCTTGTGAAGAAGCCATAGTTTGGTGGTATAATGTTTTAAATGACGAGTTGTATTTGTAAACAAAAGTCGGATCCATATCGAATATTTTTGTTTTGACTTGATTTAGTTACAAATGTAACTTATTTTAGTGGTGATGAATTCTTGAATCAAGAAGGAACTGCCGAAATGAAAGTCCAAAAAATTCACCATGTGGCTTACAGATGTAAAAACGCAAAAGAAACTGTTGAATGGTATGTGAAATACCTGAACATGGATTTTGTATTGGCGATTGCAGAAAACGAAGTTCCTTCCACTAAAGCTCCAGATCCATATATGCATGTTTTCCTAAACGCTGGCGGGGGAAATGTGTTGGCATTTTTCGAAATTCCAAACTCACCAGAAATGGGAAAAGATCCATCGACACCAGAATGGGTTCAGCATCTTGCCCTACAAGTTGGTGGTATGGATGATCTAATGGAAGCCAAAGAACGGCTTGAGGCTGATGGTATTGAAGTTATTGGCCCAACTAACCACACGTTGTTCCAATCCATCTATTTTTTCGATCCAAATGGTCATCGTCTTGAATTGGCAGCTAATACAGATACTCCGGAAATGAATACCAAGCTTGATCAAGTCAAATGGGAAATGTTGGAAGAATGGGATCGTACTAAGAAAGCACCAGCACATGCTCAATGGATGCATGACGGTAGCATGAAACCTAACTTGTAGAAATTTGGATGTTATTTTGGGAAAGTCTCTAGGATCTCCAAAAATAGGCAACCTGAATTACTGCTGTCTCTTGAGTTTAAAAAACATAGTTTAAATCAACAGAGTAAGCGATTTTGTTGAGAAAGTACTCAAGAGCTGAAGATGCGTGTCGGATCGCCAGTATTTCCTACCAAACACCAAAGTATATACCGCGCTCTTTTGCATTATCAGTTCTTGTTTCAATTTCCTTTAGGGAAATAGTGTAGCGTGTTTTTCTCATACGGATCCAGTGATGCAACTTGTCCTCAAAACCAATACGAAGATCTGCATGTTCATTACTTTGGCCCAGATCATTAAGTTCTTTTGGATCATTTTTAAGGTCAAATAGCTGGGGATTAAATCCGTCAAAGGAGACGTATTTCCAACTGTCGGTACGGAGCATATAGCCCCTTGTACGATCTGGTGGCAGGTCAAGAGAAAGTCGGGCACCGCGCCATGCATAATCGACTTCACTATAGACCGTATCACGCCAGCTAATATTCATTTTATTCTGAAGGAGAGGGATCAAGGAGCGGCCCTCAAGTAAGTGGGGTTTTTCGTCGCCGCCTAAGGCGTCAATAAAGGTCGGGACAAGATCGATAGCCTCTATCAACTGATCACTAACAGTTCCCCGAGTACTATCAGCTGCACTGGATGGGTCGACGACAATCATTGGAATACGAACGCTTTCTTCGTGAAATAATTCCTTTTCACCAAGCCAGTGATCACCGAGGTAATCCCCGTGGTCACTGGTAAAGACAATAAGGGTCTCTTTCAATTTTCCAGCGTCTTCAAGGAATTCCATTAAACGTCCGATATGATGATCTACTTCGCTGATCAACCCCATATATGCGGGGATAACGTGCCTACGTTTTTCTTCATCGGAAAAATTTTTACTTTCTTCATGCTGCATAAAAGCTTCCACTACAGGATGCGGTTTCTCCTTTTCCGCAGTGGCTCGATTGGCTGGCAAAACATCCTCGTCCGAATACATATTGTGATAGGGGGCTGGTGCAATATACGGCCAGTGAGGTTTTATATAACTAAGATGCAAGCACCATTGTTGATCCCCCAACTCTGACATTCTTTCGATAGCTCGATCTGTCATATAGGCGGTTTCTGAGTGATCCTTGTCGATCGCGGCAGGTAGATGTGCATTGCGTAAATACCATCCACTTTGTAAATCGCCGTTTTCGTCATATCCAGAGTTCGCGGCAGTATGCCAAGGATTATCCCCGTCATATCCTTTTGACTGCAAATACTGATTATAACTCAGGTTTGGACCTGTAAGCTGATCAGGGTGTAAGCCATCATCACGCTCCCATGGTTCGAACCCGCACTGGCTTGCAAGCACACCAGCTTTGGAGAGAGGATCGATCCCGAGGCGTTCCATATTAGCGCGATCTGCAGCCATATGCGTTTTACCGATAAGGCCGGTTTTAACACCGAGCTCTCGAAGATGGTCGCCCAATGTCGGTTGACCAATGTTTAGCGGAACTGTATAAAATGACATTCTGGAAGAGCCACAAACTGGTGCTTGAACAAAGGTGCGTGAAAAATTAACGCCACGGGTCGCCAGTTTGTCGATGTTAGGGGTCTTGATTGTCGGGTGGCCGGTACATCCAAGGTAATCTGCGCGTAACTGGTCACACATGATGAAAAGAACGTTACGAATTGCAGTCATTTATGAACCTCTGAAATAGATAATGGTTTCACATTAATCTAATGGGGAGACTTGAGGAAGTCGAATAAGACTGGCCAGGCCTTGGCGTCTTCTTTTAAAAATAGATGGCCGCCTTTAAAAGTCTCAAGTCGCGAGTTAGGAATAACACCTGCCATTGCTTTTGAATTTTCAGGGGGGGCAACACCATCTAGCTCCCCGCAGGCAACAAGCGTTGGTATATTCAGCGTTTTTAATCTGTCATAGACATCATGGTCCGCGCGTGCCGCAAATTGTTCCTTCATCGCAGCATATTTATCGGGGTTGTTATAACTGGCATTTGCGCCTTGAAAGTAATAATCGTAGATCCGTTTCGCAAGCTTTGGATGGTCTGCCTGCCAGTCGTCATTATGTTTCAAGTTCATTTGTTTCATAATGAAAGATGCATATTCTTCTGCTGTGTAATCGACCAATGTTTCAAGAGGGTAGGAGGATCCACCTTCGCCACCGCTGCTTGCACAACAAAGGATCAGTTTGTTGACTTTTTCAGGATAAGATAAAGCAAAATGCTGGGCAACCATACCGCCAAAACTGACACCTATGACCGCAGTTTTTTCCCATCCTACAACATCGAGTAATTTGGCGATATCATCTGCGTAGCATTGCATCGTGAGGGGGGCATCTGGTGTTGACGATTGTCCCATTCCGCGATGATCAAAATTCAATAATTCAAACGCACCAGACCCTGGTGCATCGTATATCGTCGGCGTATGGCGTGTATCCGAATTAGTCCCTGTGATGATCAATAATCTGGAGCCTTCGCCCCTAATTTTGTAGAAAATTTTATGGGTAGCAAGATCAGCAAAACCTGATTTCATTGTTCTCTCTTTATCTGGGAAAGTTAAGAAAAATGACTTTGCAATTTAGCAGCCGCCATAACAAGGAAATTGTTTGTTAAATTTAAAGATTGATAAATTGGGATTTTAATTCAGCAATGGCATCGTCGCATCTATCCAGCATTGCCGGAGTGGTTTCCATAATTTTATCGAGATCGTTTTGCTTGCAAAAAACGTCAATTTTTGCGGCTTCCACAGAAGCATTTTGTAAGCCAAATTGTGCAAAGCAGCTTTTAAGCATATGTGCCTCCCGGCCAATTTCGTGCCATTTTTCTTTTTGCATGTATTCGGTAATTCTCTGACGGTGCTCATCATACTGAGACATCATTTTGTATGCGAGATCTTTAACGGCATCAGGGCCGAAAGTATCCGTCATTTCCTGTATGGCTTCCAAATTGATTTCCCTGTCTGGAGAGGTCTTTGTTTGTTGAGTATCCGCTTTATGATAGCTTTCTGGGTCTGTTCTATTCTTGCCAAATTTATAAAGAGATTCCGCCAACTGCCATTTCAGCGTTTTCGCTCACCGTACATAGCATTGGCTGTTAGGGCAATTATGGGAATGTCTTTCACCCGACCAGGAAGTTTTCGGATTTCCAGTGCAGCTGTATATCCATCCATTTCCGGCATCTGAATATCCATTAGAACTAAATCATATTTACAGGTTGCAACAGCTGCTACTGCTTGTTCTCCATTTTCAACAATAGTTATTTCATGTCCCCACCTCGTCAACAGTTCTTTCAGAACGGTCTGACTAATGGGATGATCTTCAGCTACCAGGATATACAGAGGATCACTTTCGAACTCTTCACTGGTTTTCGATGTAAATCGAGTTCCTGCTTTTTCCAGCGCTTTCCAATTCGATACACCAACTTTCAGGTCAAAAGAAATTGCGGTCCCTGATATACTATCATTGTTGATTTTTATGAGGCCTCCCATCAGGTCTACAAGATTTTTCGCAAGTTTTAAGCCTACCCCGGACCCTCCATCTGATAACGTCAACGACCTGTTTAAATGCAAATGATCTTCTGTCAAAATTTCATAATGCGCCTTACTTAAACCATTTCCTGTATCTGTGATTTCAAACCTCAACTTCGTATACTCATCTTTGGTTTTCTTTGCATCTAATTGAGAAATCGAAACTGATACAACTCCTTCAGATGTGTTTTTAACAGCATTATCGACAAGATTTGTGAGAATACGTAATAGCTTATCAAAGTCGCAATTAATGACGTCGATGAGGTCAATGTTTCGGTTTACGGAAAATGTTATACCTTTAACCCCAGCTTGATATGTACAGATGTTTTGTAAATAGTGAACTATATCGTTTGTACATACCGGAGCGAGATCCAGAACCAATTCGCCTGCTTTAATTTTTGAAAGATCTTGATTGTCATTAAGTATTTTCATCAGAGACAGAGCGGAATTACTAATAGTTTCTATGTGTTTAGATTGATTAGAAGAAATTTTCGTATCCCGAAGTAGCTCTAACGATGTTAAGACCCCGTTCAGCGGTGTTCTTAAATCATGACCAAGTTCAGAAAAAATTTCTGATTTCGCTTGAATGGAAATTTCTGCCGGATCGAACTCATTCACAAAGTGAACTTGTGAGTTTTGTGTATTCGTAATGTCAGTGAGAATTAAGACAAACCCCCCCGTCTTTAGAGGGTTCATGTGCAACATGAATACTTTATCGTCTATTATTATAGATGGATCAGATTGGGGTTTTCCTGTTTTTGCGACTTTGGCGTGTAGACTTGAAAGCTGAGTTATGAATTCATTGTAGATGTTTTGATTTCTTCGAAATACATCTAAAAAATCGCTGAAGCTCGCACCCTCGGTGATATCCAGCGAGGACAGGGCAAGTAATTTTATCATTGCATTATTATAGGTTACAATTTTCAACGAAGCATCGAATATACAAACACCACCTGGAAAACTCGTTAGTGACGTTTTTAACATTTCAAACATATAGTTCTTTTTGATTTTGTTGCGTTTGATTTCGGTCACATCTGTCCAAATGCAAACTGTTCCGCTCGATTCCAGCGGAATTTCACTAAACCGTAAATAGGAGCCGTCGGTTAGTTTCCGATCTTGACTTTTATAGCCATATTTGTGCATGGCTAGTTGTTGCTCAATCCACTCTTGTTCACGACCAAATGCTTCTTCGATGTGACCACTATAAGCTATCGTCGTTACCCAGTCATGGAAGTCCATATTTTTATGGATTTCTAGGCCGTAGAGGGAATTTGCCTCGACAAATCTTTGATTGAAGATGGCAAGGTGATCATGTTCGTCAAATGTAGCCATTCCACTAGGAAAGCTGTCAAAAAGTTCATTTAAAAGTTTTTCTCTTGCGACAAGTTTGTAAATTCTTTGTTCTTTTGCGTAAAGGTTTTCCAATTGGTGGCACAAATTATTAGTTGCCGATGTAAAGCCCTCATCGATCGCATCATCCTTTGTTGAGTATAGCTCTAGGAGTGCGACAAGTTTATTTTCATGCGTAATTGGGAATGCAAGTGCGGAATGTAAACCGGCTTCCAAGGCGTGCTTTTTACGTAAAAAATCGCTACTGCGCTCAATATTTTTTATCTTTAGATGTTTTTTTCGTTCCCAGACTTTTCCAGAAAATCCGACGCCATAATCAATTCCAAGCTGCATTGTAATAGCCTTGAAATCTTGACATTCTTCATGTCTTTCTCCGCACCAATAATGCTGAAAGCTGTCATCATTATTGTCTATAAAATATGCGTGCGCCAATTCCCAGTGACCAAAATCAACCAATCTTTCAAGACACTGAGATGTTGCCGTTTCAAAGTCTTCGGAATCAGCAATTATCATGCCTCCCATATACAGCAATTCAATTGCTTTATTTTGCTTCGTAAGGTTTCTGCGTGTCTCAGTTTCTTTCGAAATTATCCACAAGGAATTGTAGATCAGGCCACTTAACAGAATCAAATACGTACTGATGGAATATAATCCGGACTTGGTTGCGCTGATTGGGGGAACTTTAAAAAACTGCTCGAAACTTGGTATGTGAAGATAAAAGTTGGCAGCAATATAGAAAACCAACCAAAATCCAACTGTTTGTGGGCCATTATCACCTTTGAACAGGAAACAGAAGAATGCCACCGATAGTATTATTAGTGTCGTAAATGTTGTGATCCCGGATACTATTTCTGCAAGGTGATGGCTCGAGGTGTTTTCTATAAAAGATTGTTCTATTATAGTTAGTAGAAAAAAAATACTGGAAGCTAGGATAATGATATTTATTTTGTCTTTTTCACTATACCGATCACTAATTTTTTCTTGAAAATATCCGAAGGCCATCATCAGTCCTAAAAATAAATGGGACATGTGATTGTTATGATCATGTTTCTCTGGGATATGGCCCTGATGCCCCATCTCTAATTGCGGTGAATAGAGACTGGGTATTACATCATTGAGAACAAACACCGTGCAGCCGACGGTTGTAAGTGCGATGACAAGAAATAGTCTTTCTCGTTTAAAATAATAAAAAATTAGAAACGCTGCTGTTGCTAACGTGCTCACAAATATGGAGAGGGTTGAAGTCGCGAGTATAAATGCACGCGTATTTGGCCAATTAACAAGGTGAATAACGTAGTATACTGAAGTGATACACAATCCAACTAGCAGATATTGGGCAAATAACACACCAATTTTATGGAGGCTTTTAACATCCGATAAAATAACTGCCAGTTTGTTAGTTCCACCAAAATCTGCGATATGCAATTTTCACCTCAATTCGATTGCGGCTTTTACCTGCTTACCAACTCCTACATATTCCAACTGATCAAAGTACATTCTCGACGCCAATTTTATTCCTCTTCCATGAAAACATGTGGGATTGGACTCTATCGGGTTGTTCATCTCATCGGTTAAGAATTTCTCAGGATTGAAACCTGATCCTTCATCTGTAATTGTAAACTCAATTCTATCGGGCTTATGTACATACTCAATGGTTACCTGTTTTTCGGAATTTTGTGGCAACTGCTGACGCCTCTCAATTTCCTGAAGCCATTGTCCATTTTGTAGGAGTTTCCCTTTTTCATCAAAAGTGATTTCCAAGTTTCCGTGTTCAATAGCATTGATTAAAAGCTCTAATAATCCCATGGAGAGCTCAGCGCTGTCCGGGCATAGTGTCGCGAGAAGTATAGAAATAGACTTTGCTTCGTCTAAGGTCTTCAACTTAAAGACGCCTTTATCCATAAGTTTGAACGCATTAAGTGTATTATTAAGATCTTTTCTAATGGCGGCTTTTTGTTGGTAATTGCGTTTAGAGGTTGTAATGATTTCAAAGAGTTGGTTAGGGTTTTTTGAGCTTGAAGTTAGAGTGCTCGCGCGTGCGACGACTTCTGGTAACATATTTGGACAGTCATTAAGATCATAAAGTAAGATGAGTTCTGACCAAGTGAACTGGGCCAACTGACAAATATCTAGTATCGTTTTTTGTTGCTTACCATCTAGTTCGGTCAAATTTGCAACAAATACAGCAACTTCACGAGTTTGATGATCTATATCCTTTAACCATTCTTCAGGTGAAAATAATTGTATGTCGGGATCAGATGAATTTAACATCTTCATGTCGGCCAGCACGCCCTTTTGACTGCCCAACAATATGACACATGTTCTATTATGAGCTTCGTAGTTCATTTACGTTTTCCAAACATATTATGGTTAGATCATCCGAATTATCAGGATCCATTCTCTGATGAAAATTTGCGACAAGTTGAGAAATTTTGTCTTCCGTTGATTTCTCTTCGTGCCAAAGATCAGAGACTTCTTTTCTGAGTCCTTCTTCCCCTAAATACGTATTCTCCTCAACCTCCACTTCCACGAGTGCGTCGCTGTATATGAGAATTTTGGTGTTTTTTTCAAAGGGAAACTTAATATTTTCGTAATCCCAGTGAGGACGTAATCCCAACGGCATTCCTTTGGAGCTTAATAACTCAAACTCTTTTGAACCGTCAGATCCCTGTAAGAGGGGAGGCTGGCTTCCTGCGGCCGAATACGTAAGTTCCTGTTTTTCAATATCCAGGCAAAAGAAAAGCATTGTTGCATATGAGCCTGACGACAGGTTGTTATGCAGAAAGCTATTTAACTTGGTCAGAAGCTCATCGGGAGATGAATACAATTCAGAGGCGGATGTCAGCCAGGTTTGTAAACGGAATGTATTCAGTGCTGCCGCAACACCATGACCAGAGAAATCTGCGATATAGAATGCAATTCTCGTTTCATCAATGGGTAGAATTCCACCTATATCACCCCCAATTTCAGAGGAAGGTTCGTAATGCCAGCCTATATCTAAGCCATAGGCTTGTAAGTAGTTTTTCAACTCATGTTTTGACGGACATATATCAAGTTGTATCTGCCTAGCTTGTTCAAGTTCGCTCGCAACTCGATCGTGGTAGTCTGTTAATTTTGATACAAGAATTCGGTTTTCTAAATGTACTTTTACACGGGCTAGTATTTCATATCTTTTGATGGGTTTAAGGACCATATCACTCGCACCATGACTAAACGCTTTTGTTAAGTCTGATGCCGTGTCGCGCCCGCTTTGGATGAGGATCGGCAGGTGTTTGGTTTCTGGATTGGATTTCAATATCCTGCAAACTTCAAAACCGCCCATTATGGGCATTTCGAGATCTAAAATAACCAAATCTGGAATGTTTTCGTCAATGATATCCAGAGCATGTTGGCCGTTCTCCGCATACTGTATGTCCGTATAACCCGCTTGAGTTAGATAGGCCCCGAACAGCTCCCTTATAAGCGCCGAGTCATCCACAACCAATATTTTGGAATTGAAAATAGCGTCGGAATCCTCGCTGTAAGGAATTTCCGGTTTTTCTTTTTTAATAATATTTAGATCGTTCATACTAATCTAACCTGCTGTTCATGAAACAATACTCATAACTTTTTCGAAATCAGAAATTTCTAAAAGCCTTTTGACCTGACCTACTGGCTTGTAGAGATTAAAACTCATCCCGAACTTCTCAGCAGTTTCAAATGCAATCATCAACATTCCAAGACCAGCTGAATCAATAGCTTCTAAACCTCGGAGGTCTATGCTGCAGTTCCGATGAATATCATTATTTATCAATTTTAAGAGTTCTCGAAAGTTCGTATGATCTTCAAAAGTGAGCTTTTCCGATAATGAGATGGTCAAGCTACTATCGGTAGTGGTGACACTGTCTTTCATCTTTTTTCCCTTCTAGAACAATTCAATACTGTCATCATCATATTCAAAATCGGTCGATGATGATTGTGGAACGGTGTTTTCTGTTTCTTCAGTAAACGCATCCTCTTCACCAAAAACAGCCTTTAGAAAGCGCCCGCGCATTTCACCAAGGGTTAAGTCTTTAATCACAGCTTTAAACCAGTCTTCTTCGTTGGTTCTACCTGTAAGACTTGTCTCGAATGTTGAACGTGTTTCAGTTGAAAATGATGTGACGCTTTCTTCCATGACTTGAAGAGTGGACACAATGTTCTCCAGTCGTTGCTTAGCTCGGTCCTGGAATTGCAGCCGCGTGATCACGCTGTAAATATCTTTTGTAATATCTTGTGAAGTTTCTTTAGAAGAGCGAAGTGCGTCGCTGTAAATATCATTTTGGTTTAATATACAATCCATTAGCTCTCTGATGGTGTCTTTAACGAGAATATTATCGGTGAGATCTACATTTGCTACTTCTTTGATTTTGGTGTTCCCAAGCCGAACACCATTTACAACACTTGTAACTTCTTCCCTCATCGTCCAGGCCAGCTCATTTATGGTTTTTGCCAGTTCCTGAACTTCATGAGCGACCACGGCAAATCCATCACCAGCAGTGCCAGCCCGCGCAGCTTCTATTCGGGCATTTAAAGCAAGCATGTTAGTTTGTTTGTTAATTGCTTCGATTTCTCCAATCAGATTTTCAACTTTTACGACGTCTTTTGTCACATCATCCAAGGCGTAAACGACTTCGACACCATGTTTTGAACTTTCCACGATTTTATCTATCATCGTAGACAAGTGACCATCGATGGTGTTCATGATCTGGGAGAGATCCATCGATTTACCTTGATACATAACGTTTTGCGCCGCATCGGCCAGCGTGCTTACCTGGTCACTTTGATTTTGGCTATGTTTAGCTAATTCTTGAAATTTATGAGAAATATCACTGACATTTGTTTCGACAAGTTCCGAAACCAGTTCTATTTCGTTTATAATAATTGACATTGCTTTCTGTTGAGTTTCGGAAAGACCTAGCCATTTATTTAGAAACTCATGCGCGAGCTCAGGATCACTCGCGTTTTCCATCACTTCTTTAAGAACATCAGCCGATGGTTGAAACTGGCCCTCAACTCCCAATTTTTCAGAAATTTCCTCTTGAGGGATTTCTGAAAATGGAGTGCTTTCACTGGTTTCTGGTGTGAGACCATTCAGCGTCTGGCTTTCTGTTTCTTGATATGTCTGATTTGCGATATCTGTCATATTCGGATCGCTTTCATATCCTGTTTTTCCAGGCTGCTAAAAATCGCGGATGCGATGTTTGTAAGAGGGTATTGGCTCTTTACAGCACCAAGTTCAAAGGCAGCTTTAGGCATGCCATATACGACAGATGAATTTTCATCCTGTCCTATGGTCCGTGCGCCGGCTTGTCGCATGGACAAAAGCCCTTCTGCGCCATCTCGGCCCATGCCTGTTAAAATTACACCTATGGCATTTTCACCAGCTACTTTGGCTGCAGACTCAAAGAGTACATTCACCGAAGGCTTATGACCGCTCACAGTTTCACCATCCCTTAGATGGCATATGTAGTTGGCTCCTGAACGTGCGAGCTCTAAATGACGACCTCCAGGTGCTATATATACATGACCCGGTAAAACGCGCTGATTTGCGGAGGCCTCCATAACAGTAACTTTGGAAATACCGTTTAGCCTATCCGCGAAAGAAGAGGTAAATGTTCCCGGCATATGCTGCGTTACAAGAGCAGCGGGACTATTTGGTGGAAGGGCCGTAATAATTTCGCGAAGAGCTTCAACGCCACCAGTTGAAGCACCGATGAGAATAACTTGTTCGGTTGTTTTGTAGGAACTATACGAAATATTATTTTGTTTTACAGGGCGTTCTCGCGATCGCGCACTTACTTTGGCTCGCGACGCAATTTTGACTTTGGAAATAATTTCAGCCGTTTTACCTTCTAAACCAGCTTGGAGATCATTAGTTGGTTTTGCTATATAGTCAACAGCTCCAATCTCAAGAGCTTGAAGCGCTACGCTTGCCCCTTCTTGTGTTAAAGACGAGATCATAACAACCGGCATTGGGCGCAGCGTTATGATCTTTTCCAAAAAGGTAATGCCATCCATTTTTGGCATTTCTATATCCAGCGTTAAAACATCTGGATTAAGTTGCTTTATCATATTCCGTGCGGTTACGGGATCCGGTGCCGCACCAACAACTTCAATACCAGGATCTGAACTCAACATGCTCGTCAGCATTTGACGTATCAAGGCACTGTCATCTACTATTAGAACTGTAATTTTCTTGTTCAACATGGCGTTTTCCTAGAATAGATCGATTTCGCCGACCTTTTTAATCTTCTGAGATAGTTGAGATCGGTAGCCGTTTTCTTCTTCAAGATATTTAGAGTCGTTTTGCCGTTTCAAAAGAAGGCGATCAACTTTTCCGGTTTTTGGGAAAAAATGAATGCGTCTTGGATCTTTACCCCCAAGGTCACAGGCCGTGAGTGGCAGCCCTTCGTATTTGAGATAGTTAAGGGCGAACTGACCGTTCATATCGCCCACTTGAACGCGACCTGGAGTAACGTTACCGCCACCAAACAACTTGATTTCTAGTCTTTCGCGAGGGCACCCTGTTCTCTGGATTTCATTTATCAATGTTTCCATAGCAAAATTTCCATACCTCATGGTGGCACTTACAGAGCCCCAATTACCGGTTTCACTTTCTGGAAGCATAAAGTGGTTCATGCCACCAATTCCGGTTTTTGGGTCACGTATACATGCAGCAACACAAGAACCAAGGACTGTCACGATCATTTCGTTTTCATGGACTGAGACGTAGTGATCACCAGGTTGAACGCGAACCACTTCATGGTTATGTTTGGCATCAAAATAGCGCTTACGACCCTGATCAAGTGCGGGATCCAAAATCGATTTTTGACGTCGATCACAAATATCAGAAGGGGTATCAACCATCAGAAAGGCTCTCCTTTACATACGTAGTCTTTCCAATAAGTTTTATTTCTTCAGGTTTGTGCATAAGGCTTTCCGAATGCCCTAGAAAAAGCATGCCATCTGGACGCAGGTTTTCGGTGAAACGCTGGACCAGATTGTCTTTTGTTTCAGCATCAAAATAAATTAAAACATTGCGGCAAAATATGATGTCAAATTTGTGTTTCATTGGCCATTCATGAAGTAGATTTAACTGCTTGAAATGTATGAGTGATTTCGCTCTATCTCGAAATTTTATTTCTGTATCTTTTGTTTGGATATTGTCCTTAATTGCAGTTTTATACCCATACGGTAAGCTATCGAGAGAGGATAAGGGGTAGACGCCCTCTCTCCCCTTGGCCAACATGTTTGTATCGAGATCTGTGGCCAAAATTTTTACATTCCAATTGCTAAGCAAAGGTGCTTTTGACAGAATAGTAGTTGCAATTGAGTAAGGCTCTTCTCCCGAAGAACATCCTGCCGACCATATTAAAACGGTCTTGTCTCCAGTTTTCCGATATTTATCCTTTTGAATAGTCTGTAGATACGATGCTAACGAGTCAAAGTGATGACTTTCACGGTAAAGCTTGGTCAGGTTTGTTGTAATGGCATTGACTAAAAAGCCAGTTTCTTTTGCAGCTTGTTGGGAATCCAGTAATGCGCAATATTGATTGAAGGATTGTAGGCCGAGATCTCTCAATCGCCTTGCTAGCCGCGAATACAGCATGTCCTTTTTATGTTCGCCTAACACAATTCCTGTCAAGGAATGCACAAGGCCAGTCAATTTTTCGAATTCTTTATTCGATAATGCGAATTCTCGCTGCCTATCTTGTGTTTCATTAGATCGAGTCATGTCAATTCTCAATGGTTCCCCCATCCCAGAAAATTGGGATGGGGGGCTTCATTAAACCTAGAACTCACTCCAGTCTTCAGCAGTCGCCTGTCCACCAGAGACGGCGGTCATTTGCTTTTGCTTTCTTGCAGTTTTTGTGTTGCTAGCTGCTGCGGGTGGGGACGTCGCCTTTTTGCTTGCCGCTTTAGCTTTTGATTTAAGTTCCTCTTCAAGTTGGAAGAACGAAATTCGTTCTTTCATTCCTTCAGACTGCTCTTGAAGTGTTCGTGATGCCGCAGCATTTTCTTCAACAAGGGCCGAGTTTTGCTGCGTCATTTCATCCATTTGTGCAACTGAACGATTAATCTCTGTAATACTGGTTGATTGTTCATCACTCGCCGCAGAAATTTCGGAAACAATATCACTCAAGCGTTTGATACTATCCACAATTTCGTTGAGGGACTCACCTGCGTCACCAACAAGGCGAACGCCATCTTTTACCTGGCTACCACTATCGTTAATCAAGCCTTTGATATCTTTTGCAGCTTGAGACGATCGCTGTGCAAGTGTTCCAACTTCTGCTGCAACAACGGCAAACCCTTTACCCGCATCACCGGCTCGTGCGGCTTCAACAGCAGCATTTAGGGCCAGCAAGTTTGTTTGGAAAGCGATTTCGTCGATAACACCAATGATGTCTGAAATTTTCTGTGATGAACCTTCTATTCGGTTCATCGCATCGACAACTTCGCCGACCACATCACCGCCTTTTTGCGCAACATCTCTTGCGGAAATAGAAAGTTGGTTTGCTTGTTGTGCATTTTCAGCGTTTTGTTTCACAGTGGAAGACATTTCTTCCATTGCAGCAGCGGTTTCTTCAAGATTAGAAGCTTGCTGTTCAGTTCTTTGCGAAAGATCCATTGTTCCTTCGTTAATTTCCTGAGCTGCATTATTCACTTCGGTAGCAGCCGTTGTAATATCACTAACGATATCTGTGAGTTGTTCTGCAGTTCCATTCGCGTTGGATTTCAAATCATTGAACACACCGCTATATTCTGCAGTTATACGACGTGTCAGATCGCCGTCAGACAAGGCTAACAGAGACGTACCAACATCTTCCATCGCATTGGAAACTGTTTCAGAAAGATTGTTAATGGCCTCAGAAAGACCTCGCATAAAGCCTTCTTTTCCATCTAGATCCAGTCTGGTTCCAAAATCACCAGCAACCGCTGCTGTAACCACTTGATCGATTTCTTTTTCAATATTTCGTTCGGCAGTTACATCAGCCCATTCAACAACCGTTCCGATGCGTTCTCCATCATCTGATAGAACAGGACTTGCAATTAGGTCGTAGAAGCGTCCACCAATAACGATGCTCGTATCAAAAGCAGCTGACAAATGATCTAGCATGCCGCGTTGATGCGCTGGGTTTTTGTGGAATGTATCGATATTTGTTCCGATGATCGAACGAGCATCGAATTGCGGTAGATCTTTTTTCATATCTGGCTCGGTAGTGAGTAGCATATCCTTCATGGTTTCATTGACATAGATGATATTGTAGTCGGCATCTGACACCATTATATTGGTTGTGCAATTGTCCAATGCCGATTTAATACGGGAATTTTCATTGGCGATGCGTTGCTCGTCTCTCTGTTGAGCAAGCTTGGCGGTTACATCTTCCCATTCGACAACTGTACCAATACGTTCACCATCCGTGCCAACAATTGGGGAGACAACCAAGTCAAAGTTCAGCCCACCAACAAGAAGGGAAGTTTCGACTGTGTCTTTAAGATTATCAAGAATACCCCGTTGATGTGCAGGATTTTTATGGAAGACATCAATATTACTGCCAACCACATTGTTTGCAGTGAAGTTAGGGAGATCTGTTTTAAGATCTGCTTCGTTTCCTTGCAACATCTCAAGCATGGTCTCGTTTGTATAAACAACGTTATATTCTGCATCGGCAACCATGACGTTGGTCCGGCAGCTATCTAATGCTGATTTGATGCGAGAATTTTCATTAGCCAGATGCTGATCTGTTTCCAGTTGGGCAAGTTTAGCAGTTACATCTTCCCATTCAACAACAGTACCAATACGTTCACCGGTCTCGTCAACAATTGGGGAGACAACCAAGTCGAAGTTCAATCCACCAACAATAAGGGAAGTTTCGGTTGTTTCTTTAAGGTTATCAAGAATACCCCGTTGATGCGCAGGATTTTTGTGGAAGACATCAATGTTGCTGCCAATGACTTTGTCTGCAACAAAACTAGGGAGATCTGTTTTGAGATCTGCTTCATTGCCTTGCAACATTTCGATCATAGTTTCGTTTGCATAAACAACATTGTAATCTGCATCGGCAACCATGACGTTGGTCTGGCAACTATCTAACGCAGATTTGATACGAGAATTTGTGTTGAGGAGAATTTCTTCCTCTTTTTGTTGAGCAAGTTTAGCTGTTACATCTTCCCATTCAACAACAGTGCCTACACGTTCTCCGTTTGAGTTGGTAATTGGGGAAACAACCAAATCGAAGTTCAATCCACCAATTTCAAGCGATGTTTCTGTAGTGGACGCTAAACCATCAAGTATTTGTCTCTGATGTGAGGGTACTTTATGGAAAGTATCGATATTTATTCCAATTAAACTGGCTGTATCAAAACCAGGAAGATCTTTTTTCAGATCCCTCTCGTTGGT
>MAAC01005989.1_pt1 | contig 49336 bp, 39 predicted proteins | sample 1115981 | NCBI WGS metagenome assembly MAAC01 (sample SAMN04961126, study PRJNA320927) | seawater metagenome | isolation source: sample BD02T64 sea water enriched with oil for 64 days | place: USA:Gulf of Mexico | collected 2013-07-27 | reverse complement strand
ATGGCGCGCATTTGCTCTAAGTTGTTGACGTTAAACGCCGGTATGCCGTATCCATTTTCTGCTGCGTGATCTAGCAGCTGTCTCATACTTACCAATGCCATGGTGTGTCCCCTGTTGTTTGTTCTGTTGATTCTTTGTCAATGCTTTAAACGTTTAACTATTCAGCGGATCTCGTAAAGCGTGCCGCATGGGTATTAGGCGTTCAGAAAACGCGAAAGATCGCATCCATGAGGGCTTCACTGCGGCGTCCTTGCCGCAGAGATTTCTGAACGCCTAATACCCATTCTTCACTTATCGCTAATATCTATATCACCTGAATAACTGGAATTTATTTAGTACTTTACACTCTTTCTGCACAAGCCTCTAATGCAGCCACTGCGGGTAGTGTTTTGCCTTCTAGAAATTCTAAAAACGCGCCACCGCCAGTAGAGATATATGAAACTTGTTCTTTAATGCCATATTTATCCACTGCGGCTAATGTGTCGCCACCGCCTGCAATTGAAAATGCGCTGCTTTCGGCAATGGCCAATGACATCGATTTGGTACCTTCGCCAAACTGGTCAAATTCAAACACACCTACAGGGCCGTTCCATACAATGGTTTTTGCGCTGTTTAGGATTTCATTGAATGCTTTTTGTGTCTCTGGGCCGATATCCAAAATCATATCATCTTCGGCAACATCCACTGCGGCTTTTATGATGGCTTCGGCATCTTCAGAAAATGCTTTTGCGACAACAACATCCGTTGGTAGTGGGATATTGGTTTCTTTCATCAACCTTTTAGCATCCTCAAGAAGGTCTTCTTCATAAAGAGATTTGCCTACGGGGAAACCAGCCGCCGCGAGGAATGTGTTGGCAATTCCGCCACCCACTATAAGTTGGTCCGCCAGTTCTTTTAACGAATCTAATACCGTCAGTTTAGTAGATACTTTCGAGCCACCTACGATAGCTACTACGGGCGCTTCTGGGTTATCAATTGCTTTGGCTAATGCTTCAAGTTCGTTGGCAAGTAATGGGCCTGCACAGGCTACTGGGGCAAACTTTGCAACACCGTGCGTAGATGCCTGTGCTCGATGAGCGGTTCCAAAAGCGTCCATAACGTATATATCACATATCGCTGCCATCTTTTGTGACAAGGCTTCGTTATCTTTTTTCTCGCCAACATTAAAACGAACGTTTTCGCATAACACCAATTCGCCTTCGGCTACTTCAACACCATCTAACCAATCTTTAACCAGAGGTACGTCTTTATTTAACAAACTTGCAAGATGACTGGCCACTGGCTGCAATGAAAACTCTTCTGCATATTCGCCTTCTGTTGGACGACCTAGATGACTCATCACCATCACTTTGGCGCCAGCATCAAGTGCCAGCTGAATGGTTGGCAATGACGCTTGAATACGCGCATCACTAGTAACTTTTCCGTCTTTGACGGGAACGTTTAAATCTTGTCGAATCAGTACGCGTTTTCCCGTAAGATCCAAATCCGTCATATTAATTACTGACATATTACTACCTTCTCACTCGTGTAATCATTTGTTCCAGTTAATCCATTCGCTCTCGAATGGTTTCCAGCAAGTCTAATAAGCGATGGGTGTACCCCCATTCATTATCATACCAAGCCGTAAGCTTTATCATTGGCCCTAACACCGTTGTCTGAGTTGCGTCATAAATGGCAGACTCAGAACGATGAATAAAATCCGAAGATACTAGCGGTTCGTGACACACCCCAAGAATACCTTTGAGATCTCCCTTGGCTGCATCACTCATTAATTCAGTAATATCATTTGCCGCTACGGTTGCTGCGTTAGTTAACTGCACCGTTAAATCCACTGCTGCAACGTTCACCGTGGGCACTCGCATAGAGTAACCATCAATACGCCCTTGCATAAAGGGTAACACTTGCTGAATTGCACTGATGCTACTGCTAGTGGTTGGTATTAAATTTTGTGCGCCCGCTCTTGCCCTGCGCAGATCTCGATGCATTTTGTCCAGCAAATGTTGATCGCTGGTATAGGCATGGAGTTCTGTCATAAGCAATGCGTCGTACAGGACGCACTTGAGATAATACGATCTTGTTGTGAAAACTGCTGATGATTAATACCGTACAACAAGGTGTTATCCACCTCATCAAATGCGACCGCACCAATCACAACACGTTTTGCACCCGCTTTAATATGTTTATCAGCATCTTCACGAGACCGAAATAGCCCCGTACATTCCAGCACGACATCAATATCCAGCTGCCCCCACGGACATTGCCCTGGATCTTCGATGTTAAGAACTTGGATACAATGATCAGCAATCTGTAATGTTGATGCCTCAGCATCAACATTAACAGGCAACTGAAACACGCCATGGGTACTATCATAACGTGTTAAATGCGCGACTGAATCCAATGCACCCAATTCGTTGATCGCTACAATCTCTATATTACGGCCAACGGTTTGATCAATAGCTAGGTTGTTACGCCCTAACAATTGATCTTCGTATAACGCACGCAATACGTTACGTCCTATACGACCGTAACCATTAATAGCAACCCGTAATGCTGGCTCACTTACCATTTACTAACCTTTGCCAATAAGGCCTTCAACAGTTTCAACAACATTATCAACGGTAAAACCGAACAATTTGAATAGTTCGCCAGCGGGAGCCGATTCGCCGAATGTTTCCATTCCAACAACCGCGCCATCAAGGCCTACAAACTTATACCAGTAATCCTTGATACCTGCTTCAACGGCAACACGGTTACGCACTGCAGCAGGTAACACTGACTCTTTATACGCACCATCTTGTGCAAGGAACAGGTCAACCGATGGCATAGACACTACAGAGACGTTGTGACCTTTCTCTACCAATACTGCGGCTGCATCCATCGCTAACCCCACTTCAGAACCCGTGGCGATAAGCAACGCGTCTTGCGTTCCATCTGCAAAGGCTTTTAATACATAACCGCCTTTTGCGATATTGGCGAGTTGCTCTGCACTTCGCTCTTGATGAGGCAAACCTTGACGAGAGAAGATAAGGCTTGTTGGACCATCATTACGCTCAATCGCAGATTTCCAGGCAACAGCAGATTCAACCGCATCACCAGGGCGCCACAAAGACATATTGGGTGTCATACGCAGGTTAGCAATTTGTTCAATAGGCTGGTGAGTTGGTCCATCTTCACCCAAACCAATCGAGTCATGGGTGTAAACTTGAATGTTCTGCTGCTTCATTAATGCAGCCATACGCATCGCGTTACGTGCGTATTCCATAAAGACTAGGAAGGTTGCACCGTAAGTAATAAACCCACCATGTAAAGCAATACCGTTCATTGCGGCTGTCATGCCAAATTCACGCACACCCCAATGTACGTAGTTACCAGACGCATCATCAGCCGTTAGACCTTTCGAACCGCTCCATAACGTTAGGTTTGATCCTGCTAAATCCGCAGATCCGCCTAACAATTCCGGTAATAAGGGTCCAAAAGCATTTAACGCGTTCTGAGATGCTTTTCGAGAGGCAATTGATTCGCCTTTCTCTTGAAGTTCTGCGATATAAGCGGTTGCACTAGCTTCCCAATTTTCAGGTAATGTACCGCTAGTACGACGTTCAAATTCAGCGGCTAATTCTGGGTGAGCTGCACGGTAGTTTTCAAACTGAGTATTCCAATGTTTCTCTGCTTGATCACCCTTTTCTTTGCCATCCCAGCCTGCATAAATATCATCAGGAATTTCAAAGGCAGCGTGCTTCCAACCCAACTTCTCACGAGTGAGTTTGATTTCTTCTTCGCCTAATGGTGCACCATGACAATCTTCTTTACCTCCTTTGTTCGGTGAACCAAAACCAATCACTGTTTTACAACAAATTAGCGTAGGCGAATCGGTATTGGTTTTTGCCATCTCAATTGCAGCAATGATTTCTGTCGAATTATGCCCATCAACATTAGGAATAACCTGCCAGCCATAAGCTTCAAACCGCTTAGGAGTGTCATCGGTAAACCAACCTTCGACTTCACCATCAATAGAAATTCCGTTGTCATCATAAAACATGATCAACTTACCTAGACCCATTGTTCCGGCAAGTGAACAAGCTTCGTGGGAAATACCTTCCATTAAACAACCATCACCCAAAAATGCGTAGGTATTATGATCAACAATATTAAAGGCGCCTTTATTAAACTGTGCGGCTAAGGTTTTCTCGGCAATGGCCATTCCCACCGCATTGGCAATACCTTGGCCTAACGGGCCTGTAGTGGTTTCAATACCAGGGCAGTAGCTGTATTCAGGATGACCCGCTGTTTTCGAGTGCAACTGACGAAAGTTCTTAATATCATCAATTGAAAGGTCGTAACCAGTCAGATGCAATAAGGAGTACAACAACATTGACCCATGACCATTCGACAATACAAAACGGTCTCGGTCCGCCCAATCTGGGTTGTTAGGGTTGTGTTTTAGATAGTCAGTCCATAGGACTTGTGCAATATCTGCCATACCCATCGGTGCACCAGGGTGACCGGATTTCGCTTGTTGAACAGCATCCATACTTAGTGCACGTATTGCATTGGCTAATTCTTGACGAGCTGACATTCAGGCTGACTCCTAAATAACTTTGGTTGGTTGACGCATGGTTTATCAAATAGATTGAAATGCGCTGGAAAAATGTGGCGCTATTGTCGCTTACCTGACGCCTGTCATCAAACATTTGTTCTTGTTTACCCCTGAAAACCCCAAGCTCAGGGGTAAAAACTCGATAATCTGGGCTTTTTAACAAATCTATATCAAAATATTTTGATATAGATGGATTCACTGCTATGCTGCGTTTACTGAATCTCCGATACAACCCCTGACGAATAGCAGAGTTACCCTACTTTATGGGCCAATCCCCCCTTCAAGAAGCCAACATTCTTAATGAAAGCTTCCTGAATATCGCATCATTACTAAAAGGCACCGGAGACCCCCTGCGCCTAGAAATCTTGCGTGCGTTAAAAACCGACTCATTGGGTGTTCAAGAACTGTGCAATATTTTTGACATCAAACAGTCAGGTATGAGCCATCACCTAAAGGTGTTAGCAAAATCTGGGGCGGTCACTACTCGTCGAGAAGGTAATTCCATTTTTTACCGACGCGTATTGGCAGGCAGCCAAACCATGTTTGGTCAGTTGTTAGAGTCACTTTATCAGGCTATTGATGTTGTCAGTCTTTCTAAATCAGTACTCGACAACATCCAACAGGTGAAACAACAACGAGCCGATGCAGCAAAACTGTTCTTTAATAAGCACGCCAGCCAATTTCGCGAACAACAAGAATCGATAGCGCCTTTTTCACAATACGCCACCAATGCAAAAGATTTATTACTACATACTTTAAACACATCGTCTAATAAGCCCAAATGTATTATTGAAATTGGCCCCGGTGAAGGTGCCTTCCTACAAATGCTTTCGCCCCTATGTGACCAAGTTGTCGCCCTCGATATTTCAGAAGAAATGTTAGACAAGGCCAAATCTTACTGCCAAGACCAACAACTCGCCAATATCACCTTAATGCTTGGTGATACACAAACTGCTTTAAACGAAAAACTCACCGCCGACCACATTGTTTGCAACATGGTTTTACACCATGTGCCCTCCCCTGCCGATGTTTTTAATGATAGCGCCAAGTTATTAGATAACGGTGGCTCCCTCATTGTCACCGATTTATGCCGCCACGACCAAAGCTGGGCAGTTGATAATTGTGGTGATCTTTGGCTTGGTTTTGAACCCGATGAACTCAGCCAATGGGCGTCAGCTGCAGGCTTTGAAGACAAAGAAAGTTTATACCTGGGATTACGAAATGGGTTCCAAGTACAAGTAAGACGATTTGAAATATCGAAGTAATTAAAGATTGAAGTAAATTACGTACCTCAAAAAAAGGAAACTAATGATGAGTGAATATTCTGTTTTCACATCCGAATCCGTATCGGAAGGCCATCCTGACAAAATGGCTGATCAAATATCCGATGCGATATTGGATGCCATTATTAAAGACGACCCTAACTCTCGTGTTGCCGTAGAAACCATGGTTAAAACCGGCATGGTTGTTATTGCTGGAGAGGTTCGGACCAATACCTACGTTGATTTGGAAGACATCGTTCGTGGTGTTATTTTGGACATTGGTTACAACAGCTCAGATGTAGGTTTTGATGGTGCTTCATGTGCAGTATTGAATGCTATCGGAAAGCAATCTAGTGATATTGCAATGGGCGTTGATGAAGCTGAAGATAAAGATCTTGGTGCAGGTGATCAGGGGTTAATGTTTGGTTATGCAGCAAACGAAACTGATGTACTAATGCCCGCCCCTATTTATTATTCACATCGTTTAGTGCAACGCCAAGCAGAATTGCGCAAACAAGGTATATTACCTTGGTTACGCCCTGACGCCAAAAGCCAAGTCACCTTACGGTATGAAAACAACAAACCTGTAGCAGTTGATGCCGTTGTGCTTTCAACACAACACGATCCTGAAATTCAATTAAAAGATCTTCAAGAAGCGGTAATGGAACAGGTTGTTAAACAAGTATTACCTGCTGAATGGCTACATAAGGATACCCAATACCATATCAATCCTACCGGCCAATTTATCATCGGTGGTCCAGTGGGTGATTGTGGACTAACAGGCCGTAAAATCATTGTTGATACCTACGGCGGCATGGCTCGTCATGGTGGTGGGGCGTTTTCTGGAAAGGACCCCTCTAAAGTGGATCGATCTGCTGCGTACGCTGGCCGTTATGTTGCAAAAAATATTGTTGCCGCAGGACTTGCTGAGCGTTGTGAAATTCAAGTGTCTTACGCTATAGGCGTAGCTGAACCTACGTCCATCAGTGTAAACACATTTGGCACTGGCAAAATCAGTGATCAAATGATTGTAACCTTAGTTCGTGAACACTTTGATTTACGCCCTCGAGGCCTTATTGAGATGTTAGATTTACGTCGACCTATCTATCGAGCTACTGCAGCTTATGGTCACTTTGGTCGAGAAGAACCCAATTTCACTTGGGAAAAAACAGACAAAGCTGACGAATTAAAAGCAGCGGCTAATTTATAAAATTCACAGTCAATATTTCAGGAAAAAAATTATGAGCGAATTTACCGATTATAAAGTAGCAGATATATCGACAGCCGATTGGGGCCGTCAAGAAATAGATATCGCAGAGACAGAAATGCCCGCACTAATGGCATTACGTCGTAAATATAAGGCGTCAAAACCATTATCTGGCGCAAAAATTATGGGTTGTATTCATATGACAATCCAAACGGCTGTACTGATTGAAACATTAGTAGAGTTAGGTGCAGAAGTTCGTTGGTCATCGTGTAATATCTTCTCTACTCAAGATCACGCCGCCGCCGCCATTGCCGTTGCTGGTATTCCTGTGTTTGCTTGGAAAGGCGAGACGGAAGAAGAATTTTTATGGTGCATTCGCCAAACGATTGAAGTTAACGGTAACGTTTGGGATGCCAACATCATTCTTGACGATGGTGGTGACTTAACCGAAATGTTACACGCCGACTACCAAGAGCTACTCTCTAAGTGTCACGGCATCTCTGAAGAAACAACATCTGAAGAAACAACAACGGGCGTACACCGTCTATTAGAAATGTTAGAAAAAGGCGAACTAAAAGTCCCTGCTATTAACGTAAATGACGCCGTAACTAAATCTAAAAATGATAATAAATACGGTTGCCGCCACAGCTTAAATGACGCAATCAAACGCGGTACTGACCACCTACTTGCCGGTAAAAAAGCACTCGTCATTGGTTATGGTGATGTTGGTAAAGGATCTGCGGCATCACTTAGTCAAGAAGGTATGATTGTTCGTGTTAGTGAAATCGACCCTATCTGTGCCATGCAAGCGTGTATGGATGGATACGAAGTTATATCCCCCTACATTGACGGTGTAAACACTGGCAATATCGACTGCATTAACACCACATTATTACAAAGCACTGACCTAGTGGTAACGACCACAGGCAACGTAGACGTTTGTGATAAAAACATGCTTCAGTCTCTTAAGAAATGTGCGGTTGTTTGTAACATCGGACACTTTGATAGTGAAATTGATACAGCCTTTATGCGTGAAAACTGGGAATGGATTGAAGTTAAACCTCAAGTCCACAAAATCCTTCGTAGTGGTGAAGCTGACGATCACTTGCTTCTTTTATCTGAAGGTCGCTTGGTAAACCTTGGTAATGCGACAGGCCACCCATCTCGAATTATGGATGGTTCTTTTGCTAACCAAGTACTTGCACAGATTTATCTTTGGGAAGCAAAATTTGCTGACTTACCAGAAGCAGAAAAAACTGACCAGCTCTATGTAAAAGTATTGCCTAAGAAATTGGATGAAGAAGTTGCTCGCGATATGGTTGAAGGCTTCTGTGGTGTTATCACTCAAATGACATCGCAGCAGGCAGAATACATTAATACTCCTGTTGATGGCCCTTACAAGCCAGAATCGTATAAGTATTAGTAGACATCGCTATTTAGTGGAACTGTAAATCTTGCGATAAGGGAGGAGGTAATAGTAGTTTATCCACCAACAGTAGGCCCTTTAAGGGATTAGATACAGCAGTCTGTATCAGTGGATAAACTATTGCTTCCTCGCCCCTAAGTACTTTGTTTGTTATGTACAGCCAGAAACGAACAAAGTACGCTCTCGATGATCCGCTAAAATAGTTTTCTCCCAACACTTCAAAGTAAAAGAAAATATAGCGAACAATTATGAAATCTCAACAGCAGTACAAACCCCGCTTCAGTTTTGAATTTTTCCCTCCAAAAACCGATGTTGGTATAACAAAATTAAGTGCCGTGCGCGAAGAACTCGCCACACTAAGCCCTGCATTTTTTTCTGTCACCTATGGCGCCGGGGGCTCAACGCGTGATCGCACCTTTGACACTGTCATAAATACCAAAACATCCACAGGAATCAACACAGCACCCCATTTATCCTGTGTAGGCGATACTCGTGAACAACTACGAGACCTTATCAACCAATACAAGAATAACGGTATTGACCGTATTGTTACTTTGCGCGGAGATCTTCCATCTGGAATGGGGGCATCCATGGGTGAGTTAAAATATGCCAGTGACTTGGTAACCTTCATCCGAGAAGAGACCGGAGATCACTTTCACCTTGAAGTTGCAGCTTATCCAGAAATGCACCCTCAAGCGACCTCAATGGACACTGATTTACAAGCATTCAAAACTAAAGTAGACGCGGGTGCAAATAGTGCCATCACGCAATATTTTTACAATATTGATGCCTACAAATTTTTTATTGATAGCTGTGAAAAGATGAACATTGATATCCCTATCGTCGTGGGGGTAATGCCAATCACTAACCATGATAATCTAATGCGCTTTTCCAATATGTGTGGTGCCGAAATCCCCCGTTGGATTCGTACACGTATCGAAAATCATGCGACTGACCTAGACTATATAGCAAAATTTGGCGAAGAAGTGGTAACCAATCTTTGTGAACAATTACTCGATTTAGGTGCACCTGGATTACATTTCTATACGCTAAACCAAGTTGAACCAAGTTTAACTATATGGAGAAATTTAGGTCTCAACAATAGGTAGTGTACGTTAACTAATTCTTTAGTATTGATAACAACACGTTCCTTCTACACTGTGTTGCTATCAATACTTCTCTACTTTTCGTTGCTCTATTTATCGCTACCCAGTTGCTTAATACGCTGAAAGATAATTTCTGGTAACGCAGCCTTTTTTAGGGCTTTATAATCATAGGCAATTAACAACCCTTCCCCTTCAGCTGCAATCTTCTTGTGTTGATGACTAACGACTCGATAATGCATTGTAAATCGATCGCCTTCTACATCAGAAACACGTGCACCAATTGATACAGTATCAGGATAGGTTAGGGGTATACGGAATCGACACTGAGTTGATGCTAGAATCGGACCTATTCCCGTTTCATCCTTTACTTCTTTAAATTTTAATTGATCAAAAAACGCAATTCTTGCTGATTCAAAATATCGAAAGTACACCGTATTGTTAACATGCTCATAGGCATCCATATCTCCCCAAATAACAGGGCTTTCAACGATCACCGGAAATTCTGTTAATAGCTTTTCCACTTTAATTCACCTTTTTATCGTTAACAAATGGCCGCTCACCATTATCGACTTAGCATTACCCACTTAACGTTATCCATTTACCAACGTGAAAACGGGTTATTCACCAAATTACTGTTGTAATACCTTACATCACCCGTCACTTCTTCGCCAACCCAGGAGGACAAAGGTACGGTTTGGTCTTCACTAGCCAACTCAATTTCTGCAACCATTAACCCAGCATTTTCACCGTCAAATATGTCAATCTCCCACGTTAGATCATCTTCCTTTCGTAGGTAACGGGTTTTTTCGATTAATGGTTTTTGACAAAGTTTATCCAACATTTCATTGGCGTCATCTAAAGGTATATCGTATTCGTATTCCAACCGAGACATACCCACGGTTTTGCCTTTAATCGTTAGCTTTGATCGATCACCCTCCAATCGCACACGTACCGTTGCATCTTCTGTTTTTAAGTACCCTTGTCGAAAAGCCGTTCCTACAATTTCATTACCTTGCCTATCGACCTTCCAACTATCATCTTTTAATAAGAATTTTCGTTCAATTTCAATCGCCATAATTAACTTTCCTTTTTACTTCGACCGACAATAAATACCGCCGACAGCACAAGTAACATTCCAACAAAGTGTACCCAGGTATAGATTTCACCCAATATAAAATACGCAAACAACGCCGTAAACCCGGGCCCTACACAGCCAACCAATGCCGCTTTTGGCGCACCTAAGTGTTTAATACCTTCAGCCATTAAGAATGTCGGAATAACCGTACATGCAATTGCTATGGTAATAGCAATTGCCCACAACTCAGGTACCACATCAAGATTTTCTAAAGGTCTTGTTAGTAAGAAGTGCAAGACAATAGCAATGCTTGCCGCACTCATCGCATAAACAGTAAACCCCATAGATCCAATCTTGGAGAACATCTGACCACTACCGACAATGTAAATGGCAAAGGTGATGGCACTACCTAACACCCATAACATACCTAGGGTAATGTTTTCACCAGAGAACTGCGCATCATGTAGATAGACAACGATAATGCCCAAATACCCCAAAACCAGCGCAACCCATTCCATTTTTTGAATACGACGCTTAAGAATAAATGCTGATATTAGCAACACAACCGTAGGATACAGAAACAAGATGAGGCGCTCAAAACCCGCTGAAATATATTGTAAACCCATCAAATCAAATAGGCTTGCCAGGTAATATCCCGCCACGCCAAAACCAATAATTTTGACGTGGTCTATGCGGGTTAGTTTTAACAGTTGGTTAACACGTAAGACAAAAAAACCAATCACGATATAAAACGGTAATGATATCCCCATCCTCAAGGTCATCAGGGTTACCGCATCAATATCATAGCCATAGGCTAACTTTACAAGGACCGCCTTCGCTGAAAAACATATGGTTCCCAACAACATCAAAAGTAATCCCTTTGATTGTGGAAAATTTAACAAGCTCAATACCCCTCCAACCATAACAATCTGTCCATAATATCTATAGCATACAGAAAAACTAAAAAACCAATTAAAACAACAGCTTAAGGTTTAGAACAATTACTTGCAAACATACACCTTTCTCACCCATATTCACACGCTGGGCTACACTGACTATATCTTTGCCATTTCTGAGTCACCTCATGGACGTTACATGCTACATGCAGCAATACCCTTACTAAAAAAGCTAACCTGGGGAGTTCTGGTCTTCATAATGACCGTGACATATGGTTACGCCCAAACTTACCAACAACTCACGCTTTATGTCAGTGCAGATCGAACTAATGCACGCTCATCTGGAGAGTCCATTGAACAAGGGCTTCGCACTGCGCTATCTGAAGTAGATTATAAACTAGGTAGCTACCCAGTATCTGTCAAAGTGCTAGACCACAAAGGCAGTACCCCAAGAGCAACTAAACATCTAGCTCAATACACCAAAGACACGTCAGCTTTAGCACTATTCAGCGGCCTTCATTCTCCCCCTTTACTCGCTAATCTAGCACTGATCCACAAAAAAAATATTCTTATACTCGACCCTTGGGCCGCAGCAACGCCTATAACCCGTTACCCCAGCGCCCTTAATTGGGTGTTTCGCTTATCCATTGACGATAGCAAAGCAGGGTATGTTATAACAAAATATGCCATAGAAAAAGCTAGAATATCAAAACCAGCACTTCTTCTAGAACAAACTGGCTGGGGTAAAGCGAACAAAAAAACAATAAGCTCTGCTCTTAGAGAATTTAATCTAACGCCCAATAATATAATTTGGTTCAACTGGGGAATTACAAAAGAAATAGCAATTGCAAACCTTAAAAAAATAAAATTTGAGGGGGCTGACTCAATTTTTTTGGTCGCAAACTCAACTGAAGGAAAAACAATTATTGCAGCGATGGAATCATTACCTCCAGAGAATAGACTACCCATATTTAGCCACTGGGGAATCACTGGAGGTGATTTCCCTGAGATAATCACACATAATATCAGAAAAAACATATCACTAGATTTTATTCAAACAAGATTTTCGTTTCTAAGCCCCCTAAATAAATTCCAACAAGGTGTATTTGATCAAGCAAGTAAAATCCATCTAAATATCATAAAAAAACCTATAGACATAAAGGCCCCAACTGGATTTATTCATACCTACGACCTTACAAGAATATTGATATCTGCCTTCAATCAAGCTCAAGAGGAAAATCTTATAACAGGCAACATATTATTCGATAGAAAAACAATAAGAGAAACGTTAGAAAATATCAAAACCCCCGTTAGAGGACTAATAAAGACCTATAAAAGACCATTTTCTAAGTACTCCAAAGAAAATCAAGATGCTCACGAAGCACTGGATATTAGTGATTTTTCTATGGCCTACTATGGAAAATCGAATGGAATTCATATCCATGAAAATTGATCCCATCGAAGATATACAAAAAAGCATGGCTGTCTCTCAAGGAATAAGTGTTGTCCTAATATCCACATTTTTTATATTTGGAATTTCTGTTTCTTTATTTCTCTATCAGTCTCTTGAGCGTGATTTTGGAACATTGCAACAACAGGAATTTGACAGAAGATTGGAATCATATGGAATTTCTATAAATGATTTTATAGACAGTCACATTCTAATGATAGACGACATAGCGCAACACCCGATTTTTTCTCAAGCCGTTATGCAACCAGAATCACTACAAATTGGTCTTAAAGGATACATGAACAGAATTCGTTTATTGGGAAATTCAGTTCAACTAACTCTTCTTGATTTCGAAGGGAACAAAATACACTCAACGATTTCACAACCACATATAAAATATGGAGATGACCCGTGGATTAAGAACATTTTGCTATCCAAAAATGTCACTAAATTTAGAATCCATAGTAATTTGGGAATATACTATTTTTCCTTTGCTACAAGCATAAACTACAATAATTCATCTGAAGGAATTTTGTTATCCGAAATACCCGTTAATTCAAATATTTTCAAGGATTCTTGGTATAACGGAACAAAACAAGAGAATCTTAGATTATTCTATAATGATGAATTGGTATTATCTCTTGGAAAAAACGAATATAAAGCGAATAAAACCACATACAAAATGAGAAGGAACAATCTTCATTTAGATGGAAATATGAACGATGACGAGCTACTTATAACTAGAGACAATATAATTGAACAATTTATAATAGCCCTATTTCTATTGTCAGTTATTTCAATATTCATTATTTTTATAATGTGCAAACATCTAATAATAAATCCTATCAGTGAAATAAGGGAAGCAACCTACAAAATATCTAAAGGAGATTTTTACAAAAATGAAGGAAATGCCAATATTTCAAGTCTAAAATTGAAAAAATATCGATTTAGAGAAATATCAAAATTAAGCAATGACATCATCTCTATGGCATACATCATCAATACTAGAGAGGCATCTCTGCAAGATACAAATGTTATTCTAGAAAAAAGGGTATCAGAACGTACCGAAGAGTTACAGATAGCACACGACCAGGCACTGACGGCTACTCGTGCAAAATCTGGATTTTTAGCCACAATGAGCCATGAAATACGCACACCAATGAACGCTGTACTAGGTGTTCTCGGCTTACTAAAAAACACACCCCTGACGAAAAAACAAAAAGGTCTAGTTCAAACAGGAAGAGATTCTGGAGAACTACTACTTACTATCATAAACGATATATTAGACTTCTCAAAAATGGAAGCTGATAGATTAGAATTGGAAAATAGCGGATTTAACATATATACACTGTTAGAATCCACAATTAGATTACTCAAATCTCAATCTGATAACAAAAATATCAATATAGAATTAATAGTACACCCAGATCTCCCCCATTACGTCAAAGGTGATCCCGATAGACTGCGACAAATACTCATAAATCTCATCAGCAACGCAATAAAATTCACATCGTGCGGAAGCATAAAAATAATTTCATCTACAACATGCGAGAAAAATAAAAAAGGTGATTTTGTTTTTCTTTGCTCTGTAAAAGACACGGGAGTTGGGATTCCCGATGAAGTGAAGGAGACTCTTTTTGATGAATTTACAATGGTAGATCAAACCCATTCAAGACGCTACGAAGGTACAGGGTTAGGCTTAGCTATCTGTAAAAAATTAGTAACACTGATGGGGGGAGAAATCCATCTGACCAGTGAGGTCGGTAGTGGGACCACATTTACCTTTACCGCCGTCTTGGAATCAGCAGAACATCTAAAAGATGAAATAACAAGAAAGAACAATGAGCTAAAACTCATGCCAGATGCAGGGACCCGGATATTGTTAGCAGAAGACAACCCCGCTAATCAAATGCTAGTTAAGGATATACTAGAAGATGTCAGCTTACATGTAGACACCGTTGCTAACGGTATTGAAGCTATTCAAGCCGTTAAAAATCGCCCCTATGATCTTATACTTATGGACATATCCATGCCTGATATGGACGGTATGACTGCCACACAAGAAATCCGAAACCTAGGAATTGAACAATCAAGTATCCCAATAATAGCGCTTACTGCACACGTATTATCTGGCGATAGAGAACGGTTTATTGAATCGGGTATGGATGATTATCTAACAAAACCTATAGATAGATCTGAAACATTACATTGCATTGGTTTATGGTCTGGGGCTACGAAATTTCAGAATGAAGATGAAGAAAATGGCACATTCGATGAGCCTACAGCTTTAGTCGATGAAACGAAACATTCGTCCCAAGAAAATCGAATGATTGAACACGAGATCGTATCGGAAACAACTATCTCTCAATTGATACGAGATACCTCTACTGGAATTATGCCAAAATTACTCACTCTATATATAAAAGATGCAAGAGAACGTATTCAAAATATCAAAGATGCCAATAATTGCCAAGATTACCAAACTCTAGAATTTGAAACTCACACTCTAGGAAGCAGCGCCGGTGCACATAGTAATATGGCACTATTGCACCTTGCTCGCCAGATTGAGCAACTTTGCCAAGAACGAAATCATCAAAAAGCAGCCGAGCTCACACCGAAACTCTTGCTCTTAGCCAATGAATCATTTGAGCTACTGGAAGAGCGTATAAAACAAGGGTTCCTCTAAATTTCATTTATACATCAAAGGTATTACCATGCAGGACAAACCCAGTATATTGCTTGTAGAAGACTCCGAACCTCTGGCAATGCTCTATCAAGAATATCTTTCTGGTCAGAAATATGACCTCGATGTTGCCTGTTCGGGTGCTGAAGCAATCGCAAAAATTGAATCAACGTTACCAGATTTGGTCATATTGGATTTGATGCTCCCTGATATGCATGGTCAAAAAATACTTAACTGGATAAAAGAAAGTCAATTCCCTATATCCGTGATCGTTGCAACAGGACATGGCTCTATTGATGTGGCTGTAGAACTAATTCGTTCTGGTGCCGATGACTTTTTGGAAAAGCCTATTGACGCGAATAGACTTCAAACAACGGTAAAAAATATATTGGAGAAAACAAAGCTCAAACACCTTGTGGATGATTTCCAAAACTCCTTTAATCGTAAAAATTACCATGGATTTATAGGTTCAAGTTTAGCAATGCAAGCAATCTACAAGACAATTGATGCAGCAGCTCCAAGTACTGCAACCATTTTTATTACAGGAGAAAGTGGAACCGGTAAGGAAGTCGCAGCTGAAGCAATTCATAACCAAGGAAATCGCAAAAAAGAACCGTTTATACCACTAAATTGCGGCGCAATTCCGAAGGATTTAATGGAAAGTGAAATATTTGGTCATGTAAAAGGTGCCTTTACTGGCGCGGTTAGTGACCGCAAAGGCGCAGCATCACAGGCAGATAAAGGCACTCTATTTCTGGATGAAATTGGTGAAATGGATTTAGATTTACAAACCAAATTACTACGTTTTGTGCAAACTGGAACCTTTCAAAAGGTTGGATCCAATAAATTGGAAAAGGTTGATGTTAGATTTTTATGCGCAACAAACAGAGATCCATTACAAGCAGTAAAAGATGGTATTTTGAGAGAAGACCTGTATTACAGACTCCATGTAGTCCCCATTCATATACCCCCACTTCGTGACCGAGGTGATGATATAATGCAAATTGCCAGTAATTTTCTCAAAAAATATTCAAAAGAAGAAGGTAAACTCTTTAAGTGTTTTTCTCAAGACGTTGATGCCGTCTTTAGCCAATATAACTGGCCTGGAAATGTTAGGCAACTCCAAAACGTAATTCGAAATATCATGGTGCTGCATAACGAAGAAATTGTTGAATTTGAACATCTACCTCCACCCCTAAATACACTTGATTTTAAGAAAGATACAAAAATAAACGTTATTACTAATCCTGACACATCAGTAGAGAAAAATATTCCTATTGAAGAAAACGTGAATTTATCTACTTATATACGCCCCTTAGCCGTTATAGAAAGAGAGGTTATTGAACATGCCATCAATATATGTCAAGGAAATATCCCAAAAGCAGCTGCTCTGCTAGAAGTCAGCCCTTCTACAATATATCGGAAAAAGCAAGCGTGGGAATGCTGAGTTTATCGTTAAACATCCCCACACATTACCTCTCTTGTAACAATTGAGCGAATCCCTCGAACTAAGGGCTGCTTGGCTACGACGCCAAGCCTTGATGATGATTTTCTAGTATCACCAACTGACATACGAATATCACCTCGCTCACGCTTTTCATACCGCGTTGGTTTATTCACCGAATTAATTGTCATCATCATTTTTGCCAATGAATTTATTGAAATTGGCTTTCCAGAACAGACATTAAATACTGAAGGTGCCTTAGTAACTTTTTTAAGTGCAACTCGTAGAAATACAATTACATCATTCACAAAAACAAAATCACGTATTTGTTTTCCATCGCCAAATATTACAAGCGATTCATTATTATCAATATTCTTCTGAAAATTAGAGATAACTCCGTTGTTACCACTTTCAAATCCGGCCCTACTTCCATAGACATTAAAAAATCGTAATCCTGTAGTGGGAACGCCATGCTCTAAACTAGCAATCCTAGCTTGTAATTCCACGCCTAATTTGTCAACACCAAATGCGCTAAGAGGGCTTACCATTGAATTTTCTTTTAGTGGTGTATCAGCATTATCTCCATACACATCAGAAGAGGATGCGTATATCACGGGGGTTCCATTTACCCCCGCAGCAACAAATACGTTAATACTTCCTGCTACATTCGTATTATGAGTGGATAACCAACTCTCATGTGACCGATACTTAGATTTGCATGACGCAAGATGAAAACATGCATCAACACCCAACATACATGAGCTAACAAGGTACTTTTCTGTCACACTCCCTATCACCAATTCTGCAGAATTCGGAATATTCTCTGCCTTACCTCCCGTCAGGTCATCTAAAACCCTAACGCGATGTCCGTCGCTTAATAGGCTTTTCACTAAATGCGAACCGATAAACCCACATCCTCCTGTTACTAAATAAGTCGCCATATCATACTCTCTCCGTGTAATTTTTTACAAAATCATTGGTCACTAGGTATTTTGCAAAGCCCGTGCCATATCCCTACCCCATATATCCCGGCCAAAATTCATGGTTCTGTGCAAAATGCATTTCAAACTGCATTTATATTATTGAAATTTGGTAATTTGCATTAAATCTATCAAGAAACACGTTTGAAAATAGGGCATCAAAATTGCTACTAGTCTCTATAAAATATTCGGCTTTATCACAATGAGATGAACTATGAAAAATAACAATGAAGTATGGCTACTACTTGATAGCAGTAATAATGGTGGAATTGAAACTCACATTTTGCAACTTGCCACTGGACTACAACATAGCAACATTAAAGTAAGAGTAATATTTCTCAACGATCATGGCCCACATCCTCTTAGAGAGGACCTAAACAAACAATCAATTGAGAACGAATCCTTAGACGGGAAGATCTCAACACTACACAACAAATTGAAATTAAATTACCCACGAATACTACATACCCACGGATATAAAGCAGGCATTCTCGGAAGAATTGTATCAAAAACACTAGGAGTCCCAGTGGTATCAACCTATCACTCTGGAGACCAAGGTAAAGGAAAACTGTATATCTACGGGGCCATTGATCGTTTCACGTCATTTTTATCTAATAAAAACTACGCCGTTAGCCAAGATATCGCTAACAGCCTGTCAACACACGCTGAAATTCTTAATAACTTTATTAGTACGGATAACATTTATATGTCTCAAGGTTCCCGTATCGCCTATGTCGGCAGAATAAGCGAAGAAAAAGGCCCGGACATATACCTTGATCTCGCAAATAATTTAGAAAATACCGATTTCTATTTATATGGTGACGGGCCGTTTTTTGAATCACTACAACAAACAAAACCCTCTAATACTCATTTTTTAGGGAAAATGAGTAATATGGCTCGCTGCTGGGATGACATATCGTTACTAGTAATGCCTTCACGACAGGAGGGCCTGCCACTAGCAGCCATTGAGGCTATGGCAAGAGGCATACCAGTACTAGCATCAAATGTTGGACAGCTAGATAAGCTCATCTGCCATAAGTCCAATGGCTGGCTTGTTGATGTGGGAAATATTAAAAGTCTGGTGCAACACACAACAGAATGGCTAGAAATGCCATTAGATAAAAAGTTCAAAATGCGTCTAGCAGCTCGTAAAAAGGTAAAAAGCGAGTTCTCCTCATCGGTAGTTATTCCCTCCATCATCCATTCCTATAATGAAATTGCATAATGCAAATATCAGTAAACAATTGTTTTCCTACAACAATAAAACAATTTTTATAATGATTATCAATAAGTTAAAAACATACCAACAGTGGAACACACCTTGCACTAAGTATTAAACATCAATAGAAGCTGGAATCCAACATGCATAGAAATAAAATCTTACCCACGATACTATTAACACATTATGGTGACAATTGGATAAGAGGTAGTGAGCGATGCTTGCTTGACCTTATTGCAAATATTGATAGAAAAAAATTCCGTATTGTACTTTGGTGTAATAGCCAAATTCTTGGGAAAGCTGCCTCAGCGTTTAAGATAAAGGTTATTACGACAGATTTCACCCGCCTCTTCAATAATACTGCTGTATTCAGAATCAGTGATTATTTTCGAATCGCTAATATTGGAGAACATATTATCGATAAGTACGACGTTAAATTAGTTCATGCCAACAGTGCCGCTCCAAGCCTTTGGTTAAATGGAATATGCAGAGAGAAGAAAATCCCTCTTATATCTCATTTACACTCCTCCTATACACTAAAAGATAGAATAATATTCGGCCTACACAAGGCAACTATAACTGTGGGTGTTAGTGGCGCTGTACTACATGGATTAGCAAAGGATGGTATACCAACCAGTAAGCTCAAGATAATTAGAAATGGACTAGATGTAAAACAGCTTCTAGCCCAACAAAAGATTAATATAAGGAAACAACTCAATCTCAAAGAACGAGATTACTTAGTCGCAACGACCGCTTCGCTTATACATAGAAAAGGTATTGATCTGGCAATATCCGCTATTATAAAAATAAGAAAACGTGGAATACCTATTCATTTTCTCGTTTTGGGTGAAGGCCCGGTTAGAAGTGAGTTAGAAAAAATAATTCGGGATAATAATGCATCTGATTTCGTACACCTTTATGGCGAATCCGATAACATCGTAGGTATCTTAAGAGGCGGAGTTAATCTGTTTATATCCACAACGAAAGAAGAGTCATTTGGATTATCAATAGCGGAAGCAAGTTTATCCAGTCTACCCGTAGTAGCTCCAAATATCGGAGAAATCCCAACCATTGTTAAAAATAACTTATCTGGGAAATTATACCCTAGGCATAATGAAAGATATCTTATAGAAAGTATCGTTGATATATACAAAAATCGTGTCAATTCAAGAAATATGGGTACCTGTGGGTTTAGGCACATCATTTCACATTACGATATTAGAAAGTACATTAATGAATTTGAAAATCTTTATTCTGATACAATAGTCAATAATATTAAACATCCATCATCTAATACAAAGTTATATCTATCAATTATCCCTCGTTCCATAGCACTTTCTTTTTTTGGAATATTAAGAAATTCATTACGGTATGGAGCCACATCATGAGGTCAAAAATAAATATCATTGTCATAGATCCCATACGCTTTAGAGGCGGATCAAAAGTAGCAACTGAAACAATTTTACATCAAATTGATAATAGTAAATTCAGTATAACGGCATTGACAGCAGATAAAAATTCATGGAACCTACCATTCATTGTCAAATTTTCAATTTTTGAGCCAAAGATATTAAGAAAAATTGAACAAGGTATACCCTACTTTATTAAGCACATAATTCTTTCGTTGAATATATTATTAACAATTTTTAGAACAAAAAATACTAAAATACTAATTGGAGCATCTGGACCTGGCGTAGACCTTTCTATCTACCTAATTGGAAAAATATTTAACTACAGAATAATACAATTTATTCATGGTAACGTAGCAAAATCTAAAACTATCGGTAAATGTCTTACAGAATCTGACAATATATTCTATCTCCCGAGCACATATCCATCGATTAAAAACGCACTATCCACGATTGGAGATTCCGATGTGAAATGGCGAAATTCAAATAATGTGAATGAACTAAAAAATGGTATCTGTAGGAACCAATGGCCATCACCTTGTCAATATGACACACCCACTCTTCTTTGGGCATCGTCTCTTCTAAAGTGGAAAGGTCTAGATATCTTAATAGAAGCATTAAGCGAAATAAGCCTTGAAACCCGGCCAACGACGCACATATGTTTTATAAAGCCTTTAGATATTAATCTTCCCATTTCAAATCACAATTTGGAAATTGACAGTGTGAATTGGCATGAGGAGCCAAGTAATCTCGATGAAATACGCTCCTCAAGCAATATATTTATCTCAACAAGCAATAACGAACCTTTTGGTCTCTCAATACTTGAGGCTATGGCCTCTGGACACTGTGTAATCATTCCTTCTGACAATGCCTATTGGGATAAAACCTTAGGACACAACGATAGCTGTATAAAGTACACCCCTCTGGACTCAACTGATCTCAGACTAAAAATACAATTCCTACAAAACAATCCAGAAATAGTAAAACGAATAGGTATGCAGGCCAAATCTATTGCGTTGGAATACATAGCTGAAGAACTTCACCTGCCAATAATCTCATCTATTAGCAAAGTACACTCCACTTAATTTTTTTGATAACTGCGCGCCTGGGTCTTCAAGTACTCGGATACTTTATCGATAGAAAGAATATGGAATATGAACGCATTTAAAATGTCATACAACAAAATACCTCAGGGTGCAAGACACGCTTGTGTATATGGCCTAAGCATTGCCTTGATGAAAGGGGTTTCATTATTAATGCTTCCTTTTATTGCACATCACATAACACCTATTGAATTTGGAAAACTGGAAATAATAACAAGCATTGCGATGTTAAGTAGCGTACTCATTGGAATGGGACTTGAGCAAACGTTATTTCGATTTGCAGGATCAGAGACTGATGTAATTGTAAGAAAAAACATTTCATCGGAATTATTTGGAATAACTATAATTGTCGCAATTATTTCATTTGTTATTTCTTGGTTTATATCCCCGCTATTATCAAACCTACTTCCAGGAGAACTATCTCGTTACAATATCCTTCTAATATTGGTCGTTGTATCACTAGAAGGTTGTATATCTGTTCCCTTAGGATGGATGAGAATGAACAACAAAGTCATATTATTTTTTCTATCAACAACCTCAAGAACGATTATCCAAGCGATACTCACCGTCACCTTTATTCTATTCGAAAGGGGTATTAGTGGTGTATTAGAGGCATCACTGATTGCCACGTTACTACAAAGCGCATATCTGCTATTTTCTCACATACAATCAGCAGGAATTTGCCTTAATCCTAGAACCACAAAAATAACACTAATCTATGGGATCCCTATTGTTGGTAGTGGTATATTGTCATTTTCACAAAATGGTTTCGATCGCTGGATTGTTGCAAACACGGCATCACTAGTTGACCTCGCTCAATATGGGATCGCCCTCAAATTCGGTCTTGCTGTAGTATTACTTTTTCAACCATTCACCATGTGGTGGAATCCGAAACGATTTTCAATCCTCTATGGAAGTAACGGGAAACAAAATGTAGCAAAGTCCGTGGCTATAGGCACCGTGATACTCTTCATAATAACTCCTATAGTATGGGTAATATCTCCTCATATAATCAATAATTATTTTCCAGAATCATATCGTGACGCAAGCCAATATGTGATTTGGATTTGTATATTTATGATAACCAAAGAACTAACAGAACTTTACAACATAGGTTGCTTTTGCGGAAAAAGCACAAAAACACAATTCATTATTAACTTAACGTGCTCTATTTTATCTATATTTTTGATGTTTATTTTATCAAAATACTTTTTTGTTTATGGAGTTATTGTTTCACTAATTATATCCCATCTATTACGATTTTCGCTATTCTATACATCAAGTCAATTAAGCATAAAAATCAACTATCCGATTAAAAAACTAGTGTATTTTTTGGCATTCTCATTATCCCTATATTCTCTAAGGATCATTATGGAAAACAGCATTATCTCACCCTTAGTTTTGGCGTCAATACCAATAGTTCAGATTGCATACGCTATTCATATCGGTCTTTTACCAAAAAAAACAGCTCTCTATGAGAAAAACCCATGCACCTATTAGCAAATAGATTGAGCACTATAGACATACAAAAAGGCACCATTGTTATTTGTATTCTTTGCATTGCAATATCAATAATCTGGTTAAAAATTCAAAATCCTTTTTTGATTTTAGCAATTTCTATTGTACCAATATCGATAATTTTTGTGCTCTGGAAACCTTTTCTAATGGTGTTGCTGTTTGTAGTATTTTCATTTTTCCGATTACACGAGGTATTCCCTCAAATCTATAATTTTAAAATACCATTATTGCTTTCATTGGCATCACTATTCTCTCTTTTTTGGCATGTTGCCATCAGCAAAAAAATAGAAGTCTATTGTACAAAAGATCTTGTATCCATTTCTATCTTCTTCTTGTTAGTAGCCATCGGTGTAATAGCGGCAAGCAACAGACCCGTAGCAATTGAATACTTCAAAGGAATATATTGGAAAATAGCGCTAATGACCTATGCTATCGCCTTTTTAACTCGACAAGCTAAAGACTTTTCTCTTGCAGCAAAGATAATTACGATATCGGGTACCTTGGTTGGTTTTACTGCTATATATAACAAAGCAAATGGTATTGGTTTGGTCGAAGAAACTAGAGTCACCATAGGGCGTCAAATAGGTTCTGTTCTAGGGGACCCAAATGATCTTGCACTTGTATTAATGTTCCCTGCCTCATTTGCGATAAGCCTATTAATAACAAAAGGGATACCCCGCAGCTCAAAGATGCTCGGGTTAGTGAGTGTTATCACCTTATTCAGTGCAATTATAGCCACCCAAAGCCGAGGGGGGTTATTAGGGATACTTACGGTGTTCGGTATTTATGGATACCGAAAAACAAAAAATAAAGCACTTTTCATCTCCGTTGCAGCGATTTCTGCGGTTTTACTCTACTTCATTGCGGGAATATCGGGTCGCTCTAGTGGCGGGACTGCAGAAGACGGTATTGATGCATCTGCCATGGGCCGGTTGTATGCATGGGAAGCAGCAGTAGGAATGGCGGCACACAACCCTCTAACTGGCGTGGGACTTGATAACTTCTACTCAAATTACTATTACTATAGCCCTCACTGGGACGGTCTTAATCATGCGGTGCATAGCACGTGGTTTGGCGTGCTAGCAGAAACCGGCTTTCTTGGATTTGCTGTATTCGTATTTAATATCATTCTTTTACTAAAGACCTCTTACCGCTGCCTAATTACCATAGAGTTACACATAAGTACGGTGGACCCCGCCCTAGTTGCGGCCTCGCAAGCTGTTTTTGCTGGATTAATAGGTACAGTGGTATCAGGTACATTTCTAACCCAGGGCTTCACTTGGCCTATCTATATATTATCTGCTCTCGTTGTAGCAATTTCACGATGGACAGATAACATACTACTCAAAAAAGTATCAGCACGTTAAGCATTCTTACAACAAATCCAACAAAACATCGCAATTTGCAATAAGAATCAAAATGCAAAGATTAAGGGACCCTCCCCCCCTATATAAATCAATGGCTTATAAAAACTGCGCTTGGCATATTTACTGCACTCCCATGGTTACTACTTTGGAAAACCGACTAACGGACAGGTATCTCATGCAAATATTAACGCTTAGCGAAACTCGAAAATGGATTAAAACTAGCGACCATCCATTCGCAAAGTTTTTATTTTCCACTATAAAACAATTGCTTACCTTTGATTTACCCATACCAAAATTTATTCTCAAAATCCTTTATCTACTCTATAAATTTGTTAATTCAGCTTATTCCAATCTGGCTAGGATTTTCGTATACACCCCAATATTTAAAGGAAGAGTTTCAAGTATTGGTAGTGCTTTACATTTATATGGTGGCGTTCCCTATATCAGCGGGCCGTCTCAAATCCATATAGGAAGTAATTGTAGAATATCTGGAGCAAGCACTATTAGTGGCCGATCTGTCTCAAATCCAGAGCCTGTAGTAATGATAGGAAATAATGTCGATATCGGATGGATGACAACTATCGCCGTTGGGAGCCGTATTGAAATTGGAAACAACGTCCGTATCGCAGGTCGCGCATTTCTAGCAGGGTATCCAGGGCATCCAATCGAGCCTAAGGCAAGAGCAATAGGTTTACCCGATAATGATTCCCAGATTGGTGATATCATTCTTGATGATGATGTCTGGCTTGCAACGGGAGTATCCGTTATGGCTGGTGTTCATATCGGACACGGTACCATCGTGGCGGCAGGAAGTGTCGTAACACATGATTTACCATCAATGGTTCTAGCAGGAGGTTGTCCGGCAAAAATAATACGTTCAATTTCTCCTAAAGAAGATCTTTATGGTGATAACCTATGAATTCATTCTTGTCACCAAAATCCTTTATTTTTTCTATCACAAAAAAAACGGCTATATCAACCTTGGCCCTACTTTTGTTTTCTCTAATTCCAATATTTTACGGAAGTTTTATTAACTCTATAGTTAACTATTACTACGCTTTTTTCAATTTTCTAGTAATTCTTTGTATATTCACACTAAGAGGAAAAATACGAAAGGCTTCAAATTTTATCATAGTAATATCTGCATTTATTTCAGTTATTTCAATTGAAATTTCAGGAGGCATGCTAAGTAACGGTGCATTCCACTCGATATTGGTAACAAATTCAAATGAAGTGCGAGAATACTTTTCACTAATAAACATGAGAAATATTTTGGTGGCTTTTATTATTTCTATACTATGTACCATAATTTTTTCACAATCTGTTATCTCGCTACACAGACGAACACTATTACCCACCTATATTTTAACGATATCATTATTCTTTGGTTACCCTGCTTTTAGATTTATTGCTGATGATAACTACGCAAGAGACGCTGAGAAAGACCCTTTCTCAATGCTCTATGTTATTCCACCGATGCCTACATACAATCTTTATCTTACAGCCATTTTAGCACTTCATGAGCGACATCTTAGTCAAGAACCTTATGGAAACGCCATCCCGCCCCATATTAATAAACTACCTATAATATCTGATAAAAATGGCGACATTATTCTTGTTTTAGGTGAGTCATCAAGACAAGGATCATATTCTATATATAACGAAATTATCAATAGCACGCCGAATTTAAGAAATCGTTTTGAGTATCTAGATAATTTCTATCGAATAGACGATGTATTTTCACCCGCACCAAATACTCGCGAGTCTGTCCCAAGATCACTTACCTTTGCCACAAGTAGTACATTTTTGCATGATGGATTACCTTTTAAAACATTACTTGGCTTCATGTCCGAGGCGGGTTATGAAACAGTATGGATAACAACGCAAGATCTTTACACTCGGTGGGACACTTTCAGTGCAAAAGTAGCCAATAGCGCCGATAAGGTAATTCACAAAAGTCATAATGCTACTCTTTGGACTGATACTAGCGCTGCTGAAGTGGCTTTACAGGAGTTAAAAAAACCTAAAAAATCCTTTATTATTCTACATTTATGGGGTGAGCATAGTGATTATAGAATTCGCAATGGGATACCTATTCCCCCCGAAAGCATAGATGCAATAACGCGACAAATCACTGGAGAAAATCATATTAGTAATGACAAAATCCACTATCTTGCTTCAATTCATCATACTGACACAATCTTAGAGTCAATATTCTCTCATATAGACACTAACCCCAATGATCTTGCAATCTATTTTCCAGATCATGGAGAAGTCATAGGAAAGGGTCATGGTTTGGTTCCTATCAGATTAGAATCCGAGCTATCAATCCCATTTATTTTTCAAGGCTACAAAAGTAAATTGCTAGCCAAGGAAATATCAAAATTTCGAGATAAAAAATTTGGTGTATTCAATACTTCCTATTTTCCTGAAGTTATAATAAACACATTAGGTGGAGTAGCTGATGTTCCTAAAGATAGCCATAATCTAACGTATTTTTCCATAAAAGGATCACCTATTAGAGTTAAAGAATATGACTACATTAATCGCTCATAAGAAATTTATTAGCTACATAATATTTATAATTATACTAATCGCTATATTTACACTAGTCACTTTATCAAATACGATGAAACCGATAAGAGTATTTTCTGCCTATTACAGCTGTCGAATCTTATCGTATTCAGATACATTCAATATTGATTGCAACAAACTACCGACAGTATCCGTAACATTACCAAAACTTACCAACGCCAATCATTTGGGAGCCGAAGACCCCATTGAATTAGACATGTTTTTTAGTAATTATGATATCGAAAAACATATATATGTTCACAGAACAAACTCACCAAGTCGTGCAAAGATTTATCGAAAATACTATTCATCCTTTGAGTTCGACGCTATATGGGACGCTAAAAAATCAGCCATAGATATTTATCACTGGCCTGAGCGTACATCCATTTCATTTCACTTTTCTGATTTATTAGATATCATAGGAGACAAAAAATACTATTGGATGGACCTAAAAAATTTGGATAACGATAATTACATGGAAATAGCGGCGTATATTGAAAACCTAGTATCAGAGGGAACGACATTGGATAAAAATCACTTGATTATAGAATCCAAAAATCCTGAAACACTATCGATTTTAGCTAAAAAAAGATTCTATACATCATACTATTTACCAGATGCTATTTTTAAAGGTAGTTGCCATGATTTGGAATCTACCACTAATATCATTATTGATAATATCAAATCGTATCCTACTCGCTACATTTCGTTCCCTTATGAACAGCAAGAATATATAGACCGTTGCTTATTACCCATAATTGGCGAGATTGAACAGCTTTCTTGGGGAGGATTACCTTTCGCCATCCCAGCAGGTGCATCAACTCGTTATCGAGCATTCATCGTTGACCATTCTATATTGGCAATGGAAAATGGCAATTAATTTGTACATGTAATAATTCTAAAAAGGCCATCTATTTGCCATTTTATTTTCGAAAAAAAAGCATCGCAAATTGCAATCAACATTAGGTCAAACCGTAGAATCTCTCTCACCGAATACATAACCCATTGATTAAATTAGCAAAAATAGCATGGCTCGATAAATGCATTATACCTCCATATCAAGAGCCGGAGTTCTTACAATGCAATCAAAAAAAACCGAAGAAGAATCATGTCACCCACGCGATCTCATTGTTTTTGGAGAAGACTGGGGTGGCCTTCCCAGTAGCACTCAACATTTAATTAGCCACTTATCAAAGGACAGGCGAGTACTATGGGTAAACTCCATAGGGCTACGACAACCGAGGTTCACAGTGGGGGACCTTAAAAGGTCACTAAAAAAATTATTCTCCCGCAAGTTCATTGCCTCAAATAACAATGGATTTTTTGCACGCATACCTCCAAAAAACACGTCGGATATTGGCGAAGAAAATAATTTCATCGTCATAAACCCTAAAACATTACCCGCACCAAAAAGCAAATTCTTCCGTTTGATATCCAGAATTCTATTAGAATTGCAAATAAAACCTATTATCAAGAGAATGGAATTACGATCCCCTATTCTTTGGATATCTCTTCCTACGGCGATCGATTTTCTCGGTCACCTTGGCGAAAGCTCTTTAGTTTACTACTGTGGTGATGATTTCAAATCCCTATCCGGAGTTGATCACGAGACGGTTTCGAAAAGAGAATCTGAGACTCTTGAAAAGGCTAATCTTGTCATGACATCAAGCAAAACTCTTTTTTCTGAATTCCCAAAAAACAAAACCAATTTCTTGCCGCATGGCGTCGATTTCGATCTTTTCTCTACGCCAGCCCCCATCGCAGATGATTTACCTAAAGACGGAAAACCTATTGCTGGATTTTATGGAAGTATATCTGAATGGTTTGACGTAGATATTATGAAAAAAGTAATTCATTATTTACCGACATGGAATTTCGTATTTATTGGAAAGATCGAAATTGATGTTTCTTCAATTTCTTCTCTCAACAACACTTTCTTTCTAGGGCCAAAAAGTCACCATTTACTTCCATCTTATAGTCAACATTGGACGGTTTCACTTCTTCCATTTGTTAAAAATCAACAAATTGACGCGTGTAACCCCCTGAAACTCCGTGAATACCTTGCTACGGGAACACCAATAGTATCAACCAATTTTCCAGCAATTCAGGAATACAAAAATGTCGTGAACGTTGTGAATAGTAGCTACGACATGGTAGATGCTATAGAAAATTCGTTATTTGACAATAACAAAGATATAAGAAAGATGTCGGTTTCAAACCAAACGTGGACCTACCGATCAAAGCAAGTTTCAACGTGGTTAAATAGTTTATGAACGGGCTATCCTATCAGTTTGGTATTATATTTTCTGGTGCTTGGAGACAACGCTATATAATTGCCATCCCAATACTGATATTTCCTATTATAGGTTTAATAATCGGTGCTACTTCGACTAAAAGTTATATAAATCATACTAGTATGCTTATCCAAGAGACTGCCAAGATGAATCCGTTTTTGGAGGACTTCGCAGTCTCTGCAATGCTCAAAGAACGAAAGGATGCCCTAAAAACATTACTTCATAGTAGGCATATTCTTGGGTCTGTTGCCAGAGAAATGGATTTGATATCAGAAGACAACTCCCCCCAAGAGATAGACAGAACTATACAGAAATTATCCAATTCACTACTAGTTAGCTTTAAGGGGAAAGATCTCATAAGAATTGACTACAAGACTGATAGTCCAGTAGGTATGAAAGATACTCTTAAATCCATCAGCCAACAATTTGTTGAACAACTTCTCGCACCTGAGCGATCATCGATGTCTGGTTCTAGTCAATTCCTTGCTCAACATTTGGAATATCGAAAAAGTGAGCTAGAAGAATCTGAATCTGCATTAGCCTCGTACAAAAATAAACATGCGACAGAACTCCCTGAATTCCATCTTTCTAATATTTCAAGATTAACAAAATTACGGCAACGTTTATCGGAAAAAAAATCTGAATTAGCTGGGGCGATTCAAACATTGGGAAGCGTTGATCAGCAATTATCCAAGACCAATCCTGTAATTGGTGTCATAGAGGAAAAGATCATCCAAATACAAAGTGCATTAGCACTCTATCAATCTCGATATACGGATAAGCATAGCAAAATTATAAGAGCAAAACGAAACCTCTCTAGGCTGGAGGAGGAACGTAGAGAATTAATGTCCTTATCCAAGGACACCCGTGACACTGATAAATTATGGGATATTGCTAGCGCTACAACAATTTCAAACGATTCATACCAACCGCTTCTTGTTTCACAATTGGAAAATTTGCAGTTTAGTCGAAGTCAAGTTGTTGGCTTGAAGGAAGAAATCAATAGCTTAAGAAAAATGGTAACGGAATTAGATAAAAAAACGCAAGATTATGGAGAACAAGAAAAACAACTTCTAAAACTAGATAGAGATTTGAAAGTAAAAATGGATCTCTACAATGAGCTTCTAACTCGCTATGAAATGGCGAAAGTCACTAAATCACTAGGGGAATTTGAGCAAGAAAAACGTGTAAAAATTATAGACAAGCCTTTTACTCCTAGTTACCCGTCAAATTTTCCCACCTATTTATTTGTAGTGCTCGGAATAATTGCAGGGTTACTATTCGGCGGAGGAATTTCAATACTTATTGAAGTAACAGATACGACACTAAGGACGAGGAAACAACTGGAAACATTACTCAATGTTCCCGTTATTAGCCGAATACCTCCAATGCACTCATTATTAACATCCCGCTAAAGGAACCTATTATGACTACTATCGTACAAATAGTTCAACATCTACAACCTGGTGGAATTGAGACAATGGCATTGGACTTATTGTCCTTTGGTTCAGAATCTGACACTTGTTATATTATAAGTCTCGAAGGTACATATGAAGACGCAGCCAGATTATGGCCAAGGTTAATTCCCTTTGAGAATAAGATATTTTTTCTCAACAAAAAACCTGGATTTCAACCTTCACTATTCAAAGATATTTTTAAATTATTTCAATCATTAAATCCAATCGCTATTCACACCCATCATATCGGGCCTCTGATATATGCAGGCATATCCGGTAGAGCATTCGGAATTTCTTCACATGTTCACACCGAACATGACGCATGGTACCTTGAGGATAAAAAACAAAGAAAACTTCAAAAATATGCACTGAAGATAGCTAACCCTACACTAGTCGCTGATTCACAGTCAGTAGCTGAAGACCTCGGTAATCACGTAAACAATCGATCCATTACTGTTATAAGAAACGGTATCAATACTGAGCATTTTGTTCCGGGCGATAAAGAAATATCTCGCGGTCTATTTAACCTACCCATCGATAAAAAAATCATCGGATGCTCTGGGCGAATGGAAGTCGTAAAAGGGCAGCGATTTTTGTTGGACGCATTGAACTTACTATCGAATGATATTCACCTTGCGATAGCAGGTAGCGGGTCTCAGGAAACAAATCTCAAGCAGCAAGCAAAATCATTAAAAATTGAAAAACGAGTACATTTTCTTGGTCATCTAGATAACATGAACTCTTTCTATCAAACACTAGATGCCTTTTGTTTACCCTCGCTAAACGAAGGATTTCCTCTCTCTCCACTGGAAGCCCAGTCTTGTGGAATTCGTACTCTCGTCACTGATGTAGGCGGATCCATTGAAACCATTTGTCCACATACTGGTGAGACAGTTGAGAAAGAAAATCCAATCGCTCTTTCACTGGGGTTACTCCACATCCTAAACATGCCAAAAACTCGACAACCGAGGGAATTTGCAAAGGAACATGGAAACGTTATTAATATGGTAACCGAGTACTCTCAGCTTTTGCTAAAAACAAATATTGTTTCACGCTAAAACATGTATAACGGAGAAAATTATGAATATTTCTGTACTATTAGTAACTACCATTATTTTTGGATTTCTTATTGTTTACCATCATATCGGCTACCCACTACTTCTGAAGGTATTTAGGAAGGATAAAGAAAAAACAGATGATAAAAATATCAGACAATACAGCTCATCCTCAAAAGATATATTATTGCCTACCATTAGTGTGATTATTCCCGCTTATAATGAGAAAAAATGGATTTCTGAAAAAATCCGTAACATTGCGGCGTTGGATTACCCTGAAGATCGTCTAAAAGTCATTATTGGTTGTGACGGGTGCTCCGATAATACCTATCGATTGGCAACAAGTGCCGCTAAAGAGATCGAATGTTCTCACCTAGATATAGACATTATTAACTTTACCAAGAATAGAGGTAAAGTGGCGGTAATAAATGAACTGATTTCCCATGCTGATTCAGAATTAGTCGCTCTTTCCGATGTTTCCGCAATTATTTCTATTGATTCTCTACTTATTGCAGCAGATCGATTTTCGGATAAAGAAATTGGTGTTCTTAATAGCCACTATCAAATATTGCATCCAGGTTCAGATGGCGAAGCTACTTACTGGCAATACCAGAGCGATATTAAATTAGGTGAGGCATCTTTAGGGTCAACGTTAGGTGCCCATGGTGCGCTTTATCTTTTCAGAAGAGCGTTGTTTGATACGCTAGAATCAGACACTATAAATGATGATTTTATACTGCCTATGTCTATTGTTGCAAAAGGATATAGATCTGATTATGAACCAAAAATTAATGCCTTAGAAATGGAAATGACTGATGATTCTATGGAAAACCAAAGAAGATTACGCATCGCGGCAGGGAATTTGCAACAATTATGGAGACTTAAACATTTAATATCTCCTAAATATAAGGGAATAGCCTTTACCTTCTTCTCTGGAAAAGCTTTAAGAGTATTTATGCCTATATTAATGATATATACATTTCTCGGATCACTAGCACTATCGTTTTTTAATCCGTTTATGATACCAATTTTTGTCATTCAATTAGTCGCCTATATCACCGGTTTTTACGGTATCTTATGCCCTTCTAATAATCCTAATAAAATTATCTCATCATTAGCGTATCTAATAAATGGCCACTTAACGTGCCTTCTAGGTATCATTCGTTTTCTCTTTGGCGTCGACTCTGGCCCTTGGAAAAAATCTTCCGAAAAGAATGAAGAGCAAGTAAATGGTTATTCTAATACACATATTTTGGATCCATACATTACAAAAATGAAACGTGTATTTGATATGCTATTTTCTACAATTTGCTTATCATTAACACTACCTTTTTTTCCAATTATCGCTATTCTGATAAAGTTAGATTCACCTGGGCCGATATTTTTTACACAACTTCGTATCGGTCAAGCTCTTCCTCATAAGACAGAGCTGTTTAATATGGTTAAATTTCGGACAATGATTGCAGACGCGGAAAAAAATGGTGGGGCGCAGTGGGCATCAAAAAATGACCCCCGCATCACTCCGTTTGGTATATTCATGCGCAAAACACGAGTTGATGAATTACCTCAATTTTTCAATGTACTGTTAGGTCATATGTCCATCATTGGTCCACGCCCAGAACGCCCTGGGTTTTACAAAAAACTCGAGAATGAAATTCCCTTTTTCTCTGACCGAACTTACGGCGTTATGCCTGGAATTACAGGTCTAGCACAAGTCAGCCAGGGTTATGATACCAGCATAGAAGATGTTCGCTCAAAGGTTGGATTCGACCACAGTTATGCGCTCGCTATAAGTTCACTCTACGGCTGGATAAGAATGGACGTTACTATTATTATTCGGACAATCTCCGTAATTCTTTTAGGTAGAGGGCAATAAAACATAAAAATGATCTACATTGATAATTTGCAAATGGATTTGCAAAACGCAAAACATCTATCACATAAAAAGCAACTCATCTGTAACTCTTTGATTTCATGGTAATTAAAATACCAGAATCAATTGGCATATAACCTGCTATCTATCTTGTATCTTTACAATATGAGGTAGATATCATGCACCACCAATCAACTTACTCACCCAATGGCGACCTAGTACTTTCCCTTTCTGGTGAAATGGATGCCCATGGCTGCGGTCAAATTAAATCAATCTTGGAAGAAATTGTAAGCTCCACCCAAACCCCGAATGTATTACTTGACCTTAATAATGTCGAGTTCATCGATTCCTCTGGTATTGGGGCCATTGTATATCTGTTTAAGCGCCTTAAAGCTCAACATCAGTCACTAGTCATAAGGGGCGTTCACGGGCAACCAAAGGAGTTAATGGAGTTACTCCGTGTCGGGAGCGCCATTCCAATTAGTTTTTGTACAGGCCAGGTGCAGTCAGCAGGTGATAGCCAATGTATCGTTTGAATCTGTTACTCATACTCGTGGTTTTCTTGGAAGGTTGCTCACATTGGCCAGATAGTGGCTTCGGTGGCATGGCAGAACACGATATTGGTAACATCTCACCCGTCATGGCTCACGAAGCTCTTGGACCAGAACATGGTCTTAGATTTGATCTAGAACTTACTAGTCGGCACCTAGACATGCTGGTTTTAGAAGGTGCAGAACTGTGCTTCCCGGCAACTGTATTACAATCAAAGCAACGCCAACACAGGATCGAACGTGAAGTAGTAGGGGAACTTCATTACGACGCAGCCAACGATCTTATTATTCAGCGGGGAATACTCGCCAGATTGGAGCGACAGCTTAACTATGTCACCAGCAGAGGCCTTTGTCATTCTCCTATTATTCTACCTCAAAAAAAATTAGCGGCATTAATTCCAAAGCCAAAGGGCAATAACATCACTGATATTATTAACATCCTCAACAGTGACAATCAATTTGCAACTAACTCGTCAGAGCTAAATCCAAAATATATCGGTCGACTATCGGAAGCCGCCACGCTATTAAAAACCACACCCAATATAAAAATTAATATTACAGGGCATGCAGACGACGAAGGGAATAGTACATTTAACCACAAACTTGCATTAGACCGAGCAAACATGGTTGGTCGTTATCTCAATGTATTTGGCATAAATAACAGTAGGATACATTACGATGAAAAAGGTGAAGAAAAGCCCTTATATCATGGCACTGAGCCACATACTAGATTGGTAAACCGTCGAGTACGAATTGAATTGGTACCTATTACTGCCACTATAACCGAAGAATAATGTTACCGTCATTTGTTGGGAATATTTTATGAACCTACTATACAACGACAAAAAATCGCGAATAATCCTGTTAAGTTTTATATTGTTCTTATCTTGCTTTCGAGAATCTCTTGCTAATGGATACAAAGTTCAAATAGGTGATCAAATAAAAATATCTCTCCCAGGAGAGGACTCTCTAAAATCACCATTTTCTGTAGACAAAGAGGGACGTATTATTCTCCCTGAAGTTAACGCAGTATTTGTTGCCGGGCTAACCGATGATGATCTTCAAAAAGTCGTCTCTGAACGCCTTTCCTCAGCGTTTAAAGACGTTAGAAATTTACACATATATGTCTATAAAAAACAGATGATCGTTACGGTTCATGGATATGTAAAAAACCCCGGTGAATACACACTTTCCGCCAGTAGCACTATTCAACTTGCACTGCATGCTGCTGGAGGTTTACGTTCTGGAGCCCAACTCGACCGTATTCAGCTTATTCGTGACGGCAATAAACAAGATTTTGACTACAAAAAATACCTTGATACCGGTTCGACCAAGGCCTTACCATCTCTTAGTTCATTGGATATTATTTTTGTGCCATCTTCCCCCATTACTGGCAACGTAGAAATGGAGTTTGATCCGCTTAAGGTAGCGGATTCTGGCGATGCTGCAGAAGATAGAGATGCTATCAAAGTATTTGGCGAAGTAAATAGTCCGGGTAGTTTTTCCCACCGAAAATCAATTAACCTCGTTGATTTACTAATGAGAGCAGGAGGCGTTACACGTTTTGCTGGCGTAGAACAAATTCGAGTTATTACTGAAGGGAATCCGAAACTTTTTAATCTTAAAAAATATCTTGATTCTGGTGACATTGCTCTTCTTCCAAAAATCACTAAAGGTGCAACAATTTTTATTCCAAAGCAAGAAGAAGAGATAAAAAGTGGAGCCAACATGGTTTACGTCATGGGAGAAGTATCTCGACCTGGCGCCTATGAAGGAAAAAAGGGGGCAACCTTTATGGACATATTGGCTAACTCAGGCGGACCAACACGGTTCGCAGAATCCCGACAAATACGTATCATTAAATCTGATGGATCAGTACGGCCATTTGACCTGACCGGCTACACAGAGGGTTCGGTTCCCGGACTTCCTCCCGAAATTGACCCTGGAGATGCTATCTTCGTGCCTGAAAAAACCGACTTTAACGAAAAATCTTGGCTAAAGGTCTCCCCTAATCGGGCGGTACGTATCATCGGCTCAGTCATAAGGCCAGGGCGTGTAGAGTGGTCTCAGGAAATGTCCCTTATTGATCTTTTAGCTCATGTAGGTGGTCCCAATACCAGAGCAGACACCACAAACATCGAAGTTGTAACCCCTACAGATAACGGGACACAAAAACACGTCGTATTTAATTTGGATAATTTTATTAGTGAAGGAAAAGATGACTCTCAATTACCAACAATACAGGCAGGAGCCATCGTGCGAGTTCACGATCTTCCACAGGACCCTAGCGATAATAAGGCGCAATGGGTAAGACAAGCCTCAGAAAAATCAATTTATATATTTGGCCAAGTTGGAGCACCAGGACGATATAGATTCACAGATACAATGAACTTTCTTGATATTCTTTCAGCTGCGGATGGCCCCACACGCAACGCTGATCTCCATAGTATTAGGGTTAACCATAGGAACAAAGGTCACGCTCTAGTAAGTAAAGTAAATCTAGCTCTCTATTTTGAGACTGGTGATGAAACGTTATTACCTGAGGTAAAAACTGGAGATACTATTTATATTCCAGAAAAAGATAGAATTTGGATTGAAAACACCAAGGAATCAACTATTCGAGTCCTTGGTGCAGTAAATAAACCCGGTCGATACCGTTTTAATGATTCAATGACAATATTGGACCTGTTAGCTCAGGCTGGAGGGACAAGCTCAAACGCCTATCAGCAAAAAATAACCGTAGTAAATTTGTCTTGCTGTAAAGATCAGGCTCAAAGTTTTGACCTATCTAAATTTAGTCGTTCGGCATCCTTTAGTGACCTCCCTGTATTACGGGCAGGAGATACTGTATATATTCCCAACAAAAGTGAAAGTAGCGTAGAGAAAATGCGATTAGTTCTTAAGGATGTTTTTCAATTAGTTTCTCTAAGTTCTCTCTTAGGCCTAATATAATGAATATACCACCGTCAAACGTTGAAATTGAAAGAATTTATGCTCAATTATTTAACCGTGAAAAATGTGCTATTGCCATTACTTCCGCAAATACAAACGAAGGCGTATCTTCTATAGCATTTTCACTAGCACAACGAAATTTGCTAGCGGGAAAATCAACCTTACTCGTTGACCTAAATTTGCACCACCCATCCCTACATCAACTACTGGAGATAGATAACTCCTCCTCATATACTGGATTACTTCCTCCTCCCAACCTTGTTACTATATCAGGCAATCAATCTACATTAACGGGAATAACGGCACCACTGTGTAAATCCACTATACTAAAATTACGTAGGCCGGGAGTATTGGAGGAATGCATTGAATACTGGCAATCTCATTTTGATAACATAATAATTGACTGTTCTCCTATTAATCGAATAAATGCAAACAACATCCCCGCTGAAAGAGTGGCTTCCGCCTGTGATGGTTGCATTCTTGTTGTCCTGGCATGTAAAACAACAGAATCCATGTTACTCGAAGCTACTCGAAGCCTACACTCCAATAATGCTATATTACTCGGTTGCATCTATAATGATAGAGATAACCCTACACTTAAAGACGAATTACTGAGAGAGGTCGATCGCTTGCCCGAGTACTTTAACCCGATATCTAACAGGTTTCGATCTTGGATTTCGAGAAATAGATTATTGTCACTATGTCTATAACATTAAGTTTGGATAAGACGTTATGCAACGATTGATATTCTCAGATAAATTCACAGCGGAGCTTTCATCGGTTACAAATATACGCGGCAAATTAAAAAAGTCTCTCATTGCATCGAAAATAGAAGATAGCCTAGTTTCAAAAATATTACTGGCATTCTCCGAAGCTTCAACAAATGTAATTCTCCACAACACAGCCAAAAAACCTATTCTCATTAATTTATCTCAACATAAGCAAGAATATCAGCTAACGCTAATAGACGACGGATTCCCTTGGGATCCGACAGCTTACTGTATTCCTACATCAGATGAGGTCTCCATATACTCTGAAAATGGAAGAGGTATAATTTTACTTAACTCAGTTTCAAATAGCGTCATATACACAGAACCTATCGGATCATATACCAATCATCTCACCCTTATTTGGGAAAAGCCTTCAACAGCATGCCTTCCATCAATACTCATTGTTGATGATGATGAGTCAACCTCTCGACTTTATTCCGCTTACCTTGAAAATGATTTTGATGTGAATTTAACATCGAGCGGAAGCGATGCTATTGAATGGCTAGAACAAAACAAAGTCGATCTCATAGTATCTGATATTAGAATGCCTAATATGGATGGAATATCACTACGAAAATTTGTTAACCAAAACTCTAAAATAGAATTAGTACCTTTTATCTTCATTTCTGCAGTTACAGATAAGGAAATTATTGATAGTGCATGTAATCTCGGAATTGACGACCTTTTGCATAAACCTATTTCTAAAAGTAAATTACTACAAACTATAAATCGTGTACTAAGCAGAACAGAACAAATCGAATATTTGGCTTCATCTAAGATACAACGAAAAATAAGTAAATTGCTACGACCAACAGTTCCATCATCGTTTGAAAATTGGAAAATGTCTTTAAGATATCGAAATACTGGCCTTGGTGGCGGCGACATACTTCTTACACATCAAACCGAAGATAACATATACATTACTGTTATCGATATAATGGGACATGATGAAATAGCAAAATTCTTTTCCTATGCTTACGCGGGATATATTAGAGGATTAATGAAATCTTACAATCCGCCATTAGCCCCATCAAAACTACTTGAAAAACTGTCAAAAATTGCATTTGATGACGACCTTCTTTCCCACGTAACATTAACCTGCTGCGCCGTCGCGCTTAGTAAAAATGGAAAAGCTACCATCGCAAGCGCGGGACATCCTTCTCCTATATTGATATCAAATAAATTTGCAAAAAATGTAAATATTGGAGGGATATTACCTGGCCTTATACCTGATGCTTCCTACCAAGAAATCTCTATCGACCTTTATCACAACCAACGATTAGCCATTTTTACAGATGGGCTATTTGAATCAGCAAACACCCCTGACACTAGGTTAAATCTAGAAGACAAAATTATCGAATCACTAATATCGGTTTTCCATGAAGAAATCGAAACTGCCGTATCGACGGTTATATCGACATTCGATAATATTGCAGGAAATCCGCCAAACGACGACACCTTGCTCTTATTAATCGGAAAATGATTTTTTGTTCAAAATTCAGCTTCTTTAAGGGCGCTACATAGACGTTTCTTAAGCAATGTAGCTACAAACGGTTTTTGGATAAAGTCGCATGCCCCTAGTCTAAATATCTCTTCAACAATTTTCGGGTTATACACTCCAGAAATAATAATAACAGGTATATCTAAAGTCCCTACATGGTGAGTAACAAAATTACAGCCACTCACACCGTTTCCATCGGGAAGATTGATATCCAACAGAACCATATCATAAGGAACAATCTCTGATTGATTGGATGAAGTGTAGTTTAATTTTTTTAGACCTTCGGACAAAGATGATGCAAAATCTACTGAATTTACACCAAATTTTTTCAACATTTCATTCGTTAAATTCTGAAATGAAAGCGAATCGTCAATAATTAGTATATTTGCTCTCTTTAATTGGAAATCTAAATCATCGACTAACATATTAACTCTCCGAGTAATGAGGTTTTTATAAATTAACGCTGAAAAGCTATAACACTTCTAGAAAAGCAAAATTTGTACCATATATTGTCAGAATAAATACATCAATATAAACAACGCCTTATATCATCCGCCCAAGTTTAAATCTCATGCGTCTACCAAAATTGCATTTTGCAATGCAATTCAGAGACACCCAACTTAAAATCATTACACACTTACCATATTAAATTAGGAAAATCCTATAACCCAATGATTTATATAAATTAGTAGGTTTTAGGTTCAGCTGGTTCGAATTTTGCACTATCCATAGAAAACAAGTTATTAGTCTTACTAAGAGGGATTACATGAATATATTTAACTATTTTAAAACTAAGAAAAAACAAGTTTTAGTAATAGACGATGACGATTCAATTCTTCGACAAGTTTTTTTCAGGCTTGAAAAGCATGAGAATCTTACTGTCTTTAAGGCAAAGAATGGAGAGAAAGGCTTACTTTCTGCTGTCGAGAAAGAGCCAGACCTTATTATTCTTGACTGGATTTTGCCCGATATCCTAGGCCCTGCTGTTCTCAAGAAACTTAAAAAACTAACGAAAACTAAAAACATTCCTGTTCTCATGCTAACAGGAAAAGATAAAATTGGTGATATTGAAGATGCGTTCAAATTGGGTGCTGAAGGTTATCTCACAAAACCTTTTCAACTCAAAAGGCTTGGTGAAAAGGTTACGGATATGCTCGCGTTTTAGCAAACCACGTGTTCTCTATGGGAAATCTGATGAAAAGAATAGTACTAATTATCATTACTTTAGCAATTTCGTTACCCGTAAAATCAGATATTGAACTTGATTTTGGAGTGTATACTTCAGACAAAGCCACATCAATGGTAAAAATGTTTCGACCCATACTTAATCATCTTGAGGAATCCCTTTCTAAAGAACTAAACGATACCGTCAATATAAATCTACAAGTTTCAAATAGTTACGAATCTGGAATACAATCCCTAGTATCTGGAAAAGTTGATTTTTCTAGAATGGGACCCGCATCGTACGTTATAAGTAAAAATAGAAATGACAATATTAGATTGCTAGCTATGGAAAATAGTAATGGAAACAAATTCTTCTTTGGAATCATATGCGTACCAATTGATAGTGAAATATACAGTATAAAAAACCTAACTGGAAAATCTTTTGCTTTTGGAAATAGAAATTCAACCATTGGTAGGTATTTGTCGCAATACTATTTATATAAAAATGGAATAAATAATTCTGACTTATTACATACGTCATATCTATCACGTCATGACAAAGTTGCCAGTGCAGTTTCATCTAACAACTTCTCTGCAGGTTCTATTAAAGAAAATACATTTGTAAAACAGAATAAAAATGGAATATCTTTAAGAGAGATATTCAGATTTAAAAATGCTACCAAACCATGGATAGCCAGGAGTGATTTGCCTATACATATATTTATCGCGCTAAAAAAAGCAATTATCGCTATAGAGTCGAAAGAAGTACTGAAAAACATAAAGAAGTCAGGATTCTTCCCTTCTTCCGATTCAGATTTTGACGAAATAAGATTAGCGATGGAAAACAATAGTCTATTTTTTGATAAAAATAAAAATCCTAAATCCCTGACATCAATATCAGACTAAAATATTATGATAAATAAATCCCATTTAGAAACAACTAAATACAACCGGTTCCCATTATGGGTCCAAGTATTTCTTGCTCTAATTTTATGCCTAATTGCTGTTAACATTCTTACCTCAATTGTTATTCGAGAAATTGGAAGTGGGTTTCTTTTTCAACAAGTTGACAGTCAAAGTAAAAATTCCTTTTCTCTTCTCGCTGCAACAGCACTAGATGCCGTCATTTCGGAAGATCAGCCTATACTACGCTCCATCGCAACCCAAACACTTTCAAATTCAGAGAACATTATCGATATTACAATTAGAAATGAAAAGGATGATATCCTTGTAAAAAAAACCCAAAATCTATCCTATCTTGTAAAAACAATCAGGACATATAACTACCCTATTTTTTATGAGAATGAAAAATTCGGATCTATCACTATAACATGGAATTTAGATCCCATTTATACAGAAATTGATCGTCAAATAACCTTTGTTAGATATTTTATATCAACAGTGCTTATTATTCTTGCGATGCTCATTATCCAAGCGTTTTATTGGCTTACAATACGACCTGTAAATCGCATAAGCAAGTACTTAACATCATTGACAGAAGGTGGTCGAGACCCACTAACATTATCCTTTATCGCCAGCAAAGAATTAGAGTTTCTTGCCAATGCTGCAAATGATTTGTTTTCTGAAATAACCCAAAAGGAGTTACGAGAAAAACAGCTTATTAAAACCAGACAAGAATTACAAATAGCGCACGATAAGGCTCTTTGCTCTAACCAATCAAAAACCAATTTCCTTGCCGTCATGAGTCATGAAATACGTACACCAATGAATGCTGTCCTTGGTATACTTGGCTTACTTAAAGACACCCCTCTTACACCCAAACAACGTTTATTGGTCCAGACAGGGAGAACCTCTGGGGAATTACTACTGACTATTATCAATGATATTCTTGATTTTTCAAAAATGGAGTCAAATCAGCTAAATCTCGAAAAAACCAACTTCAATCTTCATGATTTATTGAAACAAACAGTAGAACTATTATCTCATCAAGCAAGGATAAAAAACATTAACCTCATATTATCCATTGATCCCAATCTACCTAATTTCGTAAATGGAGATCCTGATAGAATCCGGCAAATTCTCATTAATATTATAAACAATGCGTTGAAATTTACACCTAAAGGTACTGTAACAGTAATCGTATCTCAAAAGAAAGAAAATGAAGATTCATGGATTATTGATTTTTTCGTAAAAGACACAGGGATAGGAATTCCCGGAAATTTGCCCCACAACTTATTCGATAAATTCACCATGGCAGACCAGTCTCATTCACGATCACATGAGGGAACAGGTCTTGGACTGGCCATATGCAAACACATTGTCTCGTTAATGAATGGCGAAATCTCCTACACAAGCAAAATTGGTGTCGGAACCACATTTAATTTTTATTGTGAATTTGGACGAGCCAACGAAATCCCCAATGATACATTTATCCTGAGAAATTTGGATGATTTTTCTATTGATAAAGATATTAGAATTCTTCTTGTCGAAGATAATCCGGCCAATCAATTCGTCATAAAACAGATTCTTAACCATGAAGGACTTCATGTAGAACTTGCCTCGAATGGTCAAGAAGCATTAGATATTCTTACTACCCACCCTTATGATGTTATTCTCATGGATATATCAATGCCAATTATGGACGGTATAACGACAACTCAAAAAATACGCCAATCAAATTCGGTTTATTCCAATATTCCTATTATTGCCCTCACAGCTCATGCCCTCTCCGGAGATCGCGAAAGGTACTTACATGCTGGTATGAATGACTATTTACAAAAACCCATTAATAAAAACGCCACCTTACACTGCATCGATAAATGGGCAAAAAGTATTAGCAACGCCCATCCAATATTATTAGAACAACATCAAGAAAAATTCACCTATGTAGACTATGCCACAATAAAACGACTTGTTAATAGAACCTCTGAGATCCATGCATTTGAACTTATTACCTTATATATTTCTGACACCCATCAACGACTAGCACAAATGGAGTTTGCACAACAATCTCTTGATCTATCGGTATTTACGAGCCAACTTGATATTATATTGCACAGCTCTATTACTCATGGAAACTCCGCTTTACATGCAAAAGCTAAAGAAATTCTTGATCTACATAGATCGAATAAAATAGAAAGCCTTTACCTTGCTAATATTGAATTGCAGAGAATAGCTGAAGTCTCACTTAGCAAACTCTCCGATGTTATTCTGGACAGATATAATCAGGCCCAAAATAACAAATTGATGGCTAATCACTAGTCTTCAAGACTCATCACTACACATTAAGGTATCAATATCACCTTACCAATATTTCTACGTTGTTCTATATATTCATGTGCACCCGCAGCATCTTCAAATGAAAACGTTTTATCAACATGAGGATTAATCCATCCTTCAGCATGCCCCGTTAACACTGCTTCCATCCAGATATTAATTTTTTTATGTTCGTGCCATAAGTGGCCCATGTTAACCCCAAACACACCTTTATTCTCATTCATTAACCCAAAAGGATGGAAAAAAGGTGTCTGTGCGACCATTTTTAACAGGTTCAACTTTCCTTTCAGACCCGTCTCTGACACGGTAGAAATTCCGAACATGCCTAAACGCCCCGTATTGCTCAAGGCTTTATAGCTATCTCTCAGACTTTTTCCACCAATAGGATCTGAAATTAAATCAACACCTCGACCATTGGTTAACTGCATTAACTCCTGCTTCCAATCGTTATTGCGATAATCAATAGCATGATCCAAGCCCTTTTCCTTTAAAAAGCTATGTTTGCCAACACTTGCCGTACCATAGGTTGTTGCACCAATATGCTTGGCAATTTCAAGAGCAGCTAACCCCACACCACCTCCCACATTTTGAATCAGTACCGATTCATAAGAATGCAGACTACCCATCGCTACCAGTAACTGATATGCCGTTAGATAATTGACAGGTATCGCAGCGGCTTGCTCAAATGACAGAGAGGCGGGCTTTTCAAACAATTGATGTAATGGCACAACCACTTGATTCGCCTGTCCGCCAAAACGAGTTAGCGAAATAACTTCTTTACCTAACCAATCTTTATCGATATTCGCTCCCAGGTCATCAATCACCCCAGCTACTTCGTAACCGACAGTACAAGGGAACTTGGGAGCATCAGGATACAAACCCTGCCTGGCCATGATATCCGCAAAATTTAGTCCTGCTGCTTTTACCGAAATACGCACTTCATCAGCTGCCGGTTTAAGATCGGCACTGTCTTGAACCTGTAATACTCCTGGCCCACCGGCTTTTGTAATAACAATCTTCTTCATGGCAATCCCCTTCTAAAAGCTGCGATGTTTAACCAACGTGCTGTTATGAATATGTAATAATCAACATAGTTTGTGCCATTAGGCTACACTATAGTTCGACGACCATCAAACTATAAAATAACCATTAACAGCGGCCTAACAAAACCCTTTTTGACTTTCATATCAAGATAACGCTTTCTCTACGAATTTTTTGCCCGAAAATACACGAATTGCATTACCGCGTTCTATTTGGCAATGATTCATCCAACGCTGCTTATCATTCTTCTTTTTAGCATCTAACTGTCCATCTATTAACGTAAGATGGAGGCGCTCCATCGCCAATTGGCGATTCCTATGTTGTGATCGATCCGTTTCAACATGAATACGAATACCCGTCGGTCGATGAATTAGTTGCACCGCACTATTGGTTTTATTAACATGCTGCCCACCTGGCCCGCCGGATCGAGTTGATGTGATATCAACCTCGCGTATCAAACGTTGCATATCGACACTGTCTATTGATGGCATAACGATAGGTAATACCCCGACAAACCAATTTACTCTTTTATGACCTATCCGATATGGACTTTCGCCTTGCCATTTAACAGTCCCTTTCCAGGCATCAGAAAACAATTTGGCACCAACACCTTCAATACGCAACAACATAGATAAAAACCCATCAGGCTCTATCAATGTTTGATTCCGTAAAGTTTTATCAAATGCCAACATTTCTACTCGCTCAATTGACAAATTTAAGTTGCAAGCAGCCTGAATAATCTCCTGATGTAACTTAGCGACTACCCAGCCTGATTCTTTCGGGCCCTGGCCCGCAGTGACCTGTAACCAGACCACTTCTTTATTGTTATTTGGTATCCCATTCATCATTACTTCCTTCGGGTCTTATATGTAATCAACGGCCGGAAAGAAGCAATAACATCAATCATGCCAGCTTCCACCATGTCATTAATGACCACATCAATATTTTTGTACGCTTGAGGGGCCTCTTCATATAATAAATCCCGTGATTTACAAATGACTTTGCTCCCCAATGTCGTTACCTCCAAATCTTTTACGTTAAAATTCTTTTGTAAGCGCCCTCGAACATCACTTCGTTTCCACTTACGACCAGCACCATGGGCTATCGAAAATGCCCCCATCAGCATTGCGTCCTTATCCTGCACCCTTGGTTTTACCAAGTAACTTAAACTTCCACGAGACCCCGGTACAATTACCCATCCTTGATCGGTTGGGTTAGCTCCTTTCCGATGTAACCAAAAGCTATCATTTTGATCTCGGCTACAGGTTTCATTCATGCCAATTGCTATATCCTTAGCAATTGGAGTCACTGTATTGTGGGAGACATTAAGTATTTCTTGAAACTCAATCCCCAAACACTCACTAAATCGTTTGGCTATTAATGCTCTATTTGCTTCGGCCCATTTCACAGCATAATTGTGCAATTCCAAGTAACGGGATGCCTCCAGGTATTTGGCAGCAGAATATTGAACACCCGGATCAGACGTTATATTCAAGGCTCCTGATTTATATCGATCCACATGTTGCCTCAATATCATTTGACCTAAGCCACGTGAGCCACTATGGGCTAACAGCACAATTGACTTTTTATTTAGTCCCGTTTTTTGTAACGCATTTTCATCAAAAACGTTATCAACCTGTTGGATCTCAGCAAAGTGGTTACCACCACCAATTGTCCCTAACTTATTGTTTTCTTTGTTTAATTCTGAATCGACTGATTGTAAACCTCTATCTTCTAGCCACTGCTCATGATTACCTTGCCAAGCATCATCCAAACCAATCAGTTTTTTCTCCCACCGATCGGGTTTTATCTTTTTCTCAGCAACGTCAAATTTCCACAACCCCATGCCACAACCGATATCACTCCCCACTAGATGAGGGTATATACAATTTTGCGTCACAAAAGCTGCACCTATTGGCTGGCCTTTCCCTGGATGCAAATCTGGCAAGCCAACACCACAGACCATACCCGGTAATCCAGCCGTTTGGATTAACTGATCTACCGCTGCTGTTTCTAACCAATTTTTATCAGAGATCATCAGGCGTACACTCGCACCACCTTTACTCTGAAGATATTTAATCAATGTTCCCATTTTCTTTACTCTAACTTTTTCACGCACAGCAAACAGATACGCAAGAGCGTAAATCGCTATACAGATTAAAAAATAATTATGACGACAAAGTTAAATTATTAGGCAAACGCAACGTAAATCTATCCCGTGTTATATTCAGAATATGACGTTGTTGGTTTCTCATCTACTGTGATAGAAGCAGAAAAAACACTGGATTAGCTAAGAGTGATACTTTTAACTAAAGAAGACACAGCGTGACCCAATAACATTATTATAAAAAATTGATTCATTTTATTAAGCCTCCTGTTAATCTGATTACTTATATTTTTAGGTGTCGAATTAAAAAATCTTCTCTTCGACGTGCTGCGAACTATAGACCTTAAATATGTAAGGTTCAAGAATAAATTTATTGATTATTAGCCTAATTCCTCCCTATATATTAGTCTATCTATAGAAAATTAGAATATTTAGGTCATACCTTTATTACCTTCTCTATCTAAACCACAGGAAAGTTTCATGACCGATAGAATGACAACATCTGAAACGGTATCTGTTTGGGGTATTTCTGATATCCATATTGACTACCAAGAAAATTTTGATGCATTGTTAGGTATCCCTATACCTTCAGAAAAAAAAGACGCTCTTATCATAGCGGGTGATGCCACTGACAATATTGATCGATTGGAAACATTATTAACAGCAATGAAACAACGTTTTCGCTGGGTGGGGTTTGTACCCGGAAACCATGAACTCTGGATTAGAGAAAAAAACAAAAGTAACACTTCATTTTCAAATTCTATCGAAAAATTTGATGCTATCATTGCCATGTGTGAACGTATCAATGTATTTACCGAACCCAGGAAAGTAGGTTTCGGTACATCACAGCTTTGGTTAGTACCACTATTTTCCTGGTATCACGGCCCCGAAGAAAGCACGGCTAGCCTATATGCCGAAAAAAAGTGTAAACAAGATAAAACCAATGAGATTTGGAGTGATTTTTTCCTTACACAATGGCCAAAATGGAAAGAAGGCTTTACAGCAGATTATTTTTTGCAACTTAATAAACCCCACCTGAAACAAGAATACAATTACCCTGTTCTTAGTTTTAGCCATTTCTTGCCTCTTCAAGAGCTAATGTTGCCATCAACACAAGAACAAGAAGCATCAACACTACTACATAAAGATCTAACACCAGAGTTTAATTTCAGCCGTGTTGCGGGCACTGCTATTATTGACGAACAACTTAGAGAAATAGATAGCAAGATGCACTTGTATGGACACCAACATCGTAATCGTTACCGAAAGATAAATGGTGTAACCTATGTATCTCACTGTATGGGCTATCCTAAAGAGCGTAAACGTGGATTGATTGCAAAACACTGCGCACAACCCATGTTACTATGGGACTCAACTAACGGATTTTATTGATTCCCACCATAAGTCAACATGCCACTGGCAAGATAATCCGTATTCGATCGAGTTAAACATCAGAAACCTATACCCTACGGCTACCTTATGTAACACTACGATACCATCAACAACCTTAAAATGACCCACGCACATTATGTCCGTATTTCAATCTCAATCATTAGAGATGCGTGATCAGAACAACCCGCATCATGAACAGGGTGTGGATTAATTAAGTGCTTATCATTGACGCAGTATCCCTCCACACTCGCTAAACTTTGATCATACTCAGACTTAAAATCTTTAGATAACAAGATATAATCTAAAACACTTCCTTTATTCATAAAATAGTGTGTTGATTTTCTCTCATTGAATTTCACCTTATCCTGCAAATCAAACGCGTCGTTTAATATAAACCGATCCATTATCCTTTGATGTGATAGAGGAAGGTTATTTATCATTTTTCCATCTAATCTATCCAACTTATGACTACCGATAAGAGGCTGAAGCGCTGAAGAATCAATCGTATCATTTAGGTCTCCCATCACAATAACCGGCCTTTCACACACTAACATCTGTTCAATAATATCTTGATAGACCAACGCTGCCTCTGTACCCCGTTGAATTGTTGACATCCAGCTTCCCTG
>MAAC01018166.1_pt1 | contig 49562 bp, 33 predicted proteins | sample 1115981 | NCBI WGS metagenome assembly MAAC01 (sample SAMN04961126, study PRJNA320927) | seawater metagenome | isolation source: sample BD02T64 sea water enriched with oil for 64 days | place: USA:Gulf of Mexico | collected 2013-07-27 | reverse complement strand
CTATTGATATTAAAGTAGTTAAAGGTGTCCCTGATGGAAACAATTGATCTAATCAAAGAACAAATTGAGAGCAATGACGTGTTGTTATACATGAAGGGTACACCTCAGTTCCCTCAATGCGGTTTTTCTTCTCGTACCGTTGAAGCGCTTATCAACATCGGCCGACCTTTTGCTTTTGTTAATATACTTGAGAATCAAGAGATTCGAGCAGAGTTGCCTAAATATGCAAATTGGCCGACGTTTCCTCAGCTTTGGGTGAAAGGTGAATTGATTGGTGGTTGTGACATCATTGCTGAAATGTTCCAGCAGGGCGAGTTAAAAACCTTGATCGAAGAGTCTTCTCCTGCCAAAGAAGCAGAATAAGCCTTTTGGTGAGATATGAAAAAGGAAGCGTTTAGCTTCCTTTTTTTTGTATAAAAAACGCCATGGCCTCATTCGCAGGCAGTGGTTTTGAAAAATAGTATCCTTGAATTATCTTACATCCTTTCTCTCTAATTAGCGCCAATTGACTTTCTGTCTCAACACCTTCGGCAACGGTTTCCAGATTAAGTTTTTCTGCTAAAAATAAAATGGTGTCAAGTACATGTTGTGCATCGGTATTGTGCTCAACATCGTTTATAAAAGCCCTGTCAATTTTTAAGGTATCGATAGGGAAGCGTTGTAAGTAGGCTAGTGATGAATACCCTGTTCCAAAGTCATCTAATGCGATGCTGACGCCCAATTCTTTTAAGCTGTTTAAATATGCAATGGCAACACGTTCATTCTGCATGAGTCCCGATTCTGTGATTTCTAACTCGATACGTTGTGGTTCTAACTGGTGTTTAGTTAATGCGGATTTTACAGAGTTAATGGGGTTCCCATAGTTAATTTGTACGGGAGAAAAATTAACAGAAACTTGAATGTTAGTATGGCCTTCATTAATCCATTGTTTTGTTTGACGGCAGGCTTCATCCAATACCCAGTCACCAATTTGAAGAATCAACCCTGATTCCTCAGCAATAGGGATAAAATCAGCCGGACTCACAAAACCTCGGTTGGGTGTTATCCATCGAATAAGTGCTTCAAACTCGATGCGAGAGCTATCTTCCAAGGATACTTTAGGTTGGTAATGAAGTGTGAATTCATTTTCCTCAATCGCTATTCTAATCGCCGCTTCCAAGGTCAGGCGTTTGTTGAGGGTGTCTGTCATTGCCTCTTCAAAGAACTGGAAGTTATTTTTACCCTTCGACTTTGCTTCATACATGGCTATATCTGCATGCTTTAGTAATGCATCTGGCGTATCACCATTTTCAGGGTAAAGCGCCAATCCAATACTTGCGCCGATATAAATTTCATGGCTATCAAGTAAAAAAGGGCGGGCGAGTTCGGTAAGTATGCGAACAGCAATTTTTCTGGCTTCATCCTTTTGGGTTAAATCTGAAAGAATTAGCGCAAATTCATCACCCCCCATTCTAGAGATAAGGTGTGAACCCTGTAATGCGGATACCTCGTTAAGGTTAGAAATTAGATCACTGTCTCGAAGACAGTCTTTTATGCGAGTACCAACATGCATTAACAAAAGGTCTCCCATTTGGTGTCCAAGACCATCGTTAATGTTTTTGAAATTATCAAGATCAAAAAATATAACTGCCAGTTTTCGTTGGTTTTTTTCAGAGCGTTCGATGAGTCTTCCAATGGTTTCAAAGAATGTTACCTTATTTGGAAGCCCCGTGAGATTGTCAAAATAGGCGAGCTCCTCAATTTGTTCTGTAGAGCTTTTTAAGTTTTGACTCATTTCAGCGAAGGAACGGAAAAGGTCGCCAATTTCATCTTTGTTAGTACTGCTTTCAATATGCTCTAACCGTCCTTGACTTATATTGTTGGCAGCTTCATTTAAGGTTTTTAAAGGGGTAATGATTGTTTTTGTGATCACGATATAAAGAATGATCGATGATATCAGTACAACCAATATCGATAGAATGACAACGGTTTGACTGAGTTTGTTGGCAACACCAAATAGTGCATTGGTGTTAACAATGATAAATATCCTAATATTTTCAGATATGTCCTGTGAGGAAATAAGGTATTGGTTTTTTTCTAGTTTTATTGGTGATATTTGCATGTTGTTATCAGAAGAGATGAACGTTTTTCTGACGATATCTTGTGTTGGCAGAGATGCGTTGGTGGTGAGGTAGACCGTGTTTGAATGATTGGTGACAATGAGGTCGGCAGGAAAATCAGAGGGAAGAACGGTAAGTAGCTTTGTAATGAAGTTTGGTTTTATCGTGACACTTAGGAAACCGCGTAAGGTTGCTTTAACCCCATGTGCATCGGTGGTTTTGTTGTTCAGTACGAGTGCCTTGCTAAATAGCAGGGCAGAGGAACGATTATCTTCATTCATATATAGTAAATGTTGAATGTTGGTGTTTTCTGCTGTGAAACCCCGAAAGAACGGTGTTTTTGACTCGTCGTCTGTATGGTTTCGATATGCTTGGTTGGTGACCCTTAATTCTTCATATCCGTCTGGGAGTAATATGCGTATTTCATATTGGTCTGGGTAAGTTGCTTGATGTTCTTTGAGGAATCGAGTTAACGGTTTTTGGAGTAGATAATATCGAGTGTCTTCACTAGAGGTGACGTACTCTTGGATCAATCGGTTTTTTGATAAAAAATCCACACTATCTTGTGTGTTTTCTATATGGGTATTAACCGTGATATCAAGTTGTTTTGCTAAGCTGCTCATTTGAGAACGAGCAGATTGCAGTGCCGTATGCTGAAGATATTCGTATGCTGTAATGCCAATTCCAAGAATGGGTATTAGTATCAAAGGGATAAGTATGCCAAGAAGTTTTGTTTTTAGTCTCATTTTTCTTGGAATTTATTTGATAACTCGCATATAAATTTCATTGCGTTTTTTTTGTTTTCTTGGAGGGAGTTCAGCGAAAGATTCTGACTTGTTTAGGGTTGCAATATCAGGGTAAATAGCGGTGTTATTCAAAAAACTTTTCTCCAAATGAGCTGCGGCACTAGAATTCGGAGAAGCAAAATATAGAGTTGATGCTAATTGGGCTGCATTTTTTGGGGAGTTAATATAATTAATGAAGGCATAAGCAAGTTTCTTGTTTTTTGAAGTTTCTAAGACTGCGATATGATCAACCCACAAGTTAGTGCCTTCCTTGGGTACAATAAATTCAATGTTTGGATTTATATCTTTTAACGCTAAACCATCACCGTTGTAAATCATTGTCATCCATGTCTCACCAGTGACTAAACTGGATTTTTCTGAAAGGTTGATGTAACTGTATTTTGATACAAAAGGGCGCTGTTTTCTTAGCAGTTTTTCAGCCGAACCGAGTTCAAAAGGGGTTGTTGAGTTTGTGGAGTACCCTAGAGCCTTTAATGCGAGACCTAAAGTGTCACGGCTATCGTCAATCATGATGATTTTGTTTTTTAATTCTGCTTGGGGGCGAAATAAGTCTAACCAGCTGGATACGGGGGATGAAATTTTGTCTTTTCGATAAGCAATGCCAACCGTTCCCCATAAATAGGGAACAGAATAGGGGATAAGAGTTGTATCCTGCCAACGAATGTCAATGTTCTTTGTGTTAGGTGCTTTTTGATTGTCTATGGACGCCAACCAGTTGCGCTTAATATAGGTTTTGAAAGACACATTGGAACCAATGATGATATCAAGGCCTTCTCCGCCATTGGTTGAGATAAGGTATTCGTCTTTTAATTCATCTGTTTCGTAGAATACCTGATGAATATTGACGTTGTATTTAGTTTCAAATGAGGTGATTAATTTTTCATCGAAATATTCTGACCAATTGTACAGGGTGAGTATTTTTGTGGATTCTTTTTCTTGCGATGGTTTTGATTCTTGTGCAACAACGATATTGCTAAGAAGCAATAGGGGCAGCACGCTAAAAAACCGCACAAGTTGTGTGAAAGCAGGCATAATCCAATCCAAATAAGGTCTTTTGAGACTAATCTTTATTAAGCGTAGATCAAGATTCTACTGATAGGAGCCTGTAAATGAAGAAACCCAGCTTACCTAAGCGCAGATTGGCGATGTTAGGTCGACTGATTTCTCAAATATTGTCCAAAGAGCCATTGTTGGTTACGCCAACCATCGAACGTGACGCGTTAACTCGGCTCCATGGTCGCTTGGAGTTTGTTCGTGACATTAATGGCGTGGCGCACCTTTACGCCGAGATTGAATCGGACTTGTATATTGGGTTGGGGTATTTGCAAGCAACTGAACGATTTATGACCATGGATACGCTGCGTCATGTCGCAAAGGGGCGTTTAAGTGAATTGTTTGCGAATGTGCGATTGCCCGCGAGTGTAGAGCGTGTTGGCGGATTAAGTTTTAGTGATTTTGATGCTTTTTTACGTCCACTCGGTTTTGAAAATGAAGTGAAAAGAGATTACTCCAAGTTATCGATGGCTTCTCAGCGCTGTTTAGAAGCATTTGCTCAAGGGGTGAATGATGCGTTAGTTCAGATGAACGGTATATACCCGCCAGAGATGTTGTTAACCGGTAAGGTTATACCTTGGACTGCAGAAGACTGTTTGTTAGCTGCAAGAGCGAGTGCATTGGTTGTGTCCTTAACAACGCTTGAAAATGAGCTGACGTTTGACAATATAAGAGCTCAAGAGGGGGATGATATTGCAAAGGCAATTTACCCAGATGCGCCGTGGCATGATGCTCCTGATTACAGCCAAGGTGGTCAAGCAGAAATACCCGATGGGCCATTGGATACGCCCAATATGGGCAGTAATAACTGGGCTATTTCGTCTGCATTGACAAAGTCAGGGGCACCGATCGTTTGTAATGACCCTCATGTACCCGTGATCCCCGCTCCAACCTATTGGCATCATGTGCATTTGGAGTGCCCAGAGTATTCTGTCCAAGGGGGTATGTTCCCCGGTTATCCGGGCATGGGTTTTGGTCATAATGGCCATATGGCCTGGGGGTGTACAACGGTATTTCGGGACGCTTGGGATTTAAGTCGTATTGAGCGTATTCCTGACTCCCCTGGACGTTATCGAACGGTTGATGGCTCAGAAAAAATAACAAATTGTCGTGATACTGTAAAAACGCGTTTTGGCAAATCAATAGCAATAGAGTGGGAAACCTGTTCTCACGGTATTATTTATCCTGGTTGGGAGCACGGTGACAGTGAGAACGGAGATAGGGTTTCACTGGCGCTTAAGTTTATTGCTTGTAATCATGCTGCACATTTTGATGGCCATCGACAATTATATGCAGCCAATAATGTAGAGGCTATCCAGGGAGCACTTGAAAAGCTTAATGAAGGCCCTTTTGACTTTAATATGGTGTATGCCCATAAAGATGGTCATATTGCCTGGGAGCAGGTTGGACAGCTTCCTAAACGGAATAAAGATGGATTGTTTGTTCGTGATGCTCATGATCCTGATTCTGTGTGGCAGGGGTATTTGGATTTTTCTGATAATCCGAAAATTATTAATCCAGAGCGTGGTTTTGTCGTTACCGCCAATACAGATACGTGCCAAAAGCAATACCCTCTTATCGCGACGCGGGTACATTGTGAGCCTAGACACAGACAAGAGCGAATCATTGAATTGATTCGACAGCGCGATGATCATGATTGGAAATCCATGGCGGCAATTCAGCGTGATGTTTTTGCGGATTACGCGTTACCCATGCGAGATCGTTTATGCGAGGTGCTAATGCACTATAGCAATACGGCAGGTCATTTAGCGGCAGGTCTCGACCATCTAAGGCGTTGGGATGGCCAGTTTACGATAGATTCTATCGGCGCAAGCATTTTTACACTGACCCGAAAGCTATTATCTACGACAATTTTCTTTAAGGTATTGGGAGATACCTCTGCCAAGCGGTTTACTCATGGTCAGCTTGCCGTTCCTCGAATAGGGCATCTGTTGCTTAATAAGGATGATCCTCTATGCGATATTGTTGTGAAAAAAAGTGGTCATGATATACCGTATTTTATTCAGCAAAGTTTTGAACTCGCTATAGATCAACTAAGACGTGATTGGGGTGGGGATATGACTGAGTGGCGATGGGGAAATATACACCGGGTCCGTATCGGCAGCATTATGGCGGAATTACCGGATATCGGTAAATTTAAAGTTGGTAAACCATGGGTTGCTATTGAGGCTCCTATGTCAGGAGAAGCCAATACCGTGTCTCCCTCTGTAACAACACCGGATGGAAAACGGTTGCGAACATTAATCGGGGCAACAAGTCGTTTTATTTGCGACCTTTCTAAACCCAATGAGGCTTGGTTTGCACATAGCACAGGGCCCGCTGCAGATCCTAATTCGCCGTTCTATAAAGAACTTGCTCAGCAGTGGCATAAGTTTGAATATTTTCGATCAGCATTGTGGAATGCTGATAAAGTGCCCAATGTTGTGGAGAGAGTTATATTGCTGCCTTGAGAATGAAAGTAAGAGTGATGATAAGAGTGAATATACGATAATAGAGGTGTTCTATTTGCCAATCAGAACACTTGAGTAATACTGAACATAGTAAAGCGTACATAGCAGAAGGAAGGACGATAGGATGAATTGGTTGCCTCAAGTGAGCGAATTGCTCGCCGGAAAAATTGATGTTAATGAAACAATACTGTTAAAAGGCTGGGTGAGAAGTCGTCGAGATTCTAAAGCCGGTTTTTCATTTTTAAATATTCATGATGGCTCCTGTTTTGACGGTATCCAAGTTGTTGTGGATAAAGCGTTGTCAAACTATGAACGTGATGTTCTTAAATTGTCTGCGGGTTGCTCTGTATCCATTCAGGGCACGGTTGTAGAGTCCCAAGGTAAAGGGCAGTCCATTGAAATCCAAGCAACAAGCTTGGAGGTGTTGGGGTGGGTCGATGATCCAGAAAGTTATCCAATTGCCAAAAAGCGACATACCTTTGAATATCTACGTACTGTTGCGCATTTACGCCCAAGAACCAATACGTTTGGCGCGATGGCACGTTTGCGAAATACGTGCTCGCAGGCAATCCACCGATATTTCCATGAACAAAATTTTTGTTGGGTAAATACACCTATTATAACCGCCAGCGATTGTGAGGGGGCGGGAGAAATGTTTCGGGTAAGTACGCTGGATCTAGAAAACTTGCAGCTTGCTGAGTCAGGTGATGTGGATTTCTCAAAAGACTTCTTTGGGGGTGAATCTTTTCTAACGGTATCTGGCCAGCTAAATGTGGAGGCGTACTGCCTAGCATTGTCGCGGGTTTATACCTTCGGTCCAACCTTCAGAGCGGAAAATTCCAATACCAGTCGGCATTTGGCTGAGTTTTGGATGGTGGAGCCTGAAGTGGCTTTTGCGGATTTATCTGATATAGCCTCGCTAACGGAAGATTTTTTGAAGTATGTCTTTACCGCTGTGTTGAATGAGCGGGAAGATGACATGGCCTTCTTTCAAAAGATGGTGGATAAAGAGGCGATAACGCGACTAGAGAACGTTGTGACATCGGAATTTGTGCGTATGGATTACACTGATGCGATAAGCATTTTAGAGGGATGTGGTGAAAAATTTGAATATCCGCTGCACTGGGGCGTGGATTTGCACTCAGAGCATGAGCGGTACCTTGCGGAGAAGCACGTAGGCGCCCCTGTTATATTGATGAATTATCCCAAGGACATAAAAGCCTTCTATATGCGAGAGAATGATGACGGGAAAACCTGTGCTGCGATGGATGTATTGGCACCAGGTATTGGAGAAATTATTGGTGGTAGTCAGCGTGAAGAGCGCCTTGATGTGTTGGATGCCAAAATGGCGGCACAAGGGTTGAGTGAAGAGCTTGGTTGGTACCGGGATCTGCGTCGTTACGGTACAGTGCCGCATGGAGGGTTTGGCTTGGGGTTTGAACGGTTATTGAATTATATTTCTGGTATGGATAATATTCGGGATGCGATTCCATACCCTAGGACGCCACAGAACGCGGACTTTTGAATGTTGTGCTGATAGGGTTATCTGAATTTGTCACTGCCCCCTAATGTGCTTTGTTTTTTTGCTTAGCCATTGATTTTATAATTTAATCAGTAAAATCAATGGCTTAATCTAATCTATTTGCCCGTTTGTTGTTATCCCTTGTTGCCTATTCTTGCTCACTTTTTTGTTATTGGGTTATCCAAAATATTTTCTTATGCTAAAGTAATTTGACGTTGAGTGATTGCGATAGCTTCTTATGTGACGGTCTGTATCAGAGTTTGTATTGGATCTTAATTCAGGCTTTTTAGCGTTCTGAGGTAATAACGGCACTGTAATGAAATTGTTATCTCGTGGTGCCATTGCATTCTTTTATCTTCTGCTAGAGTTAGTCGATAAGCATTTAATTTATCTAAAAAACTTAATTACCCAATCTTAACCTCGAATCTAAGGCCGATTACTTATGTCTGAGCATAACCTTACGTTGAGTGATCCGCTGCATAAGCGAATACTTGCGTGGATTGATGAGCGATTTCCATTCGCGAATGCCATTTTGTTTTTTGTTATATATCTCTGTGTCGCTGCAATTGCTCGCTTCTCCGCTAGTGAGAATGCGTTGGATGTATCATTGGTCGATGTTATTGGTTGCCTTGTTACTTGGTCGTTTTTTCTTGTATTAAGAGTGTTTGATGAACATAAAGATTACGAATTGGATGTTCATAATCACCCAGATCGTATTTTACAAAGTGGATTGATTACATTAAACCATTTACGCAATATGGCTATTGTCTCGATTGTTGCACAGGTTGTCTGGTCTTTGACTAGAGATTCTGGCTTTGGTCCTACAATGACTTCTTGGTGCATTATGTTTTTCTGGACATGCTTGATGGGTAAAGAGTTTTTTTGTGGGGAGTGGTTGGAAAAGCGCCTGACGCTTTATGCATTTTCCCACATGCTCGTTATGTTATTGATTATATGGTGGATTTCTAATATGGCGGCCCCTGGGTTGTCATTAACACCAATGGTTATGGTAATGATGTCGTTGTCGTTTTTTGGTGGGTTTTGTTTTGAAATTACGCGAAAAACACGTGGGCCAGAAGAAGAGCGAGATACGGTAGATTCCTATTCAAAAGTATTTGGTACGAGAGGTTCTGCGTGTGTTGTCATTGCTTTGCTCTCGGTAATGCTGATCCATCAAATTGTATTAATGAATCTAATGATTCCCGAGGGTTTTTTGACGGGGTACGCGGTGATGGCCCTATGTTTTGGTTTAGCCATCAAACAGCTGGTTAGCTTTATTAAAGCCCCCTCAGAGAAGGGAAGGGAAAAGAACGAAGCAATGATTGGAATTAATATGTTAGGTGGCTACGTTATGTTGATTACGGCGGTGATTATTGTACGCGGTGTCAATTTTTCAATGATATAAGAGGATGAATTTGTGAAGTCAAAAGTTATGATTATTGGTCCTCGATATGCCTTTGGGGAAGAGCATGATGCTTCGGTAGATATTGTTATTGATGGGCATACAATGAATGCGGAGCCCCATGATGTGTCTAAAGGGAATTTCTCAATCCTGTTGTCAGATAAGCCTACGTTAGCTTTGGGTTCAGTCGTTGACAAAATTACGGTTACTGCGGGTGGGGAGATATACTCTCTCAACAATATGGCAGTAAAAAGTTTAGTTACAGATGATGATACAGGTAAGTACAAAGTGGTATTTTCTTGTGATGTTAATGATCGAGATAGTCATTCTCAAGTATGGGAAATCTGTTATTACTTGAGGTCGGTTCCTCGGGCTGATAATTCGGTTGCTTATGATGAGAATAACTTACCTAAAGTACCTGCGCGTGGATTGTATACAGAAGATGCCCGCCAGCAACGTTTGGCTTTTGTGCGTGAGAATACGGCTTCGGCATTAACAGAAGTCGAGAACATTACTCTAGATCCCAAAGCGTTAGTAAGTAATATTGAAGCATTGATTGGGTCAGTAGAAATACCGTTAGGTGTTGCGGGCCCATTACATATTAAAGGCGAATATGCCAACGGTTTGTATTACGCACCAATGGCAACATCAGAAGGTGCGCTGTTAGCGTCTGCAACACGAGGAGCCACGGCTATATCTCGCTCTGGAGGTGTAACTACTCGGGTGTTAGCTCAACGGATGTTACGTGTCCCAGTGTTTGTGTTAACAGACCTTCCTGCTGCATTTTTCTTCTCTGAATGGGTGAAAGATCACTTCAAAGAGATTTCAGATCAAACCAAGAAATATTCTAACTATGCTGAGTTGATTGAAATCGAAACCCATGTTTTAGGGCGCTCTGTTCACGTCCGTTTTATTTATGAGACAGGAGATGCTGCGGGTCAAAACATGACAACCACTTGTACCTGGCAGGCTTGTCAGTGGATTATTGGAGAAATGTCACATTTTGAAGGCATAGAGTTCGAAAACTTTATGGTGGAGTCTAACTTATCGAATGATAAGAAAGTGACGTTGCAATCGTTCCTAAAGGGGCGAGGTGTACGAGTATTGTCTGAATGTATATTGACTCGGGAAATTTGTGAACAAGTACTAAAGGTCACTCCGAAACAACTGTATTCGGCATTTAATAGTTTTGTTGGCGGTAGTATTGCGGCAGGTATGGTTGGTATTAACATCAATATTGCCAATGTTATTGCCGCAATGTTTACAGCAACAGGACAAGATATTGCCTGTGTGCATGAGTCATCAATTGGCCAATTACATATGGAGTTGGTGGACGATGACGAGGCTGTTTATGCAACGCTAATGTTGCCTAGTTTGGTAGTGGGCAGTGTGGGGGGAGGGACGAACCTCCCTCAGCAGCGAGAATGCCTAGAGATGATTGATAGCGCAGGGGCGGGTGGTGCAAAACGATTGGCAGAGGTGATTTGTGGGTACTGTCTAGCGTTAGATCTCTCAACATTATCAGCAATCGCGAGCGATCAGTTTGCACGAGCTCATGAAAAACTAGGACGAAATCGCCCGGTGGATTGGTTAAAATTGGGTGATTTGAATGTCGATTTTTTCTCGGCAGCAATGAAGTCGTTTTTACATGACAACAAGCTAGTTATTAGACAAGTCGAAGAGCGTCATGTAGAAAATATGGGCAGCAGTATTATTACTGAGCTGACCGCGCATAAAATTAATAAGTTAGTAGGACATTTTCCATTTTTATTGGAAACGGAAGGTGGTGATGACATTAATGTCATGGTTAAAGTCAAACCGTTAGATGATGAAGTGATTTTGATGCTAAATAGTATGGCATCCATGTGTGATCCGCGACTAGCGCAATCTTATAATAAGTTTAAGAGTGAAATCGGATTTAAAGGCTGCCATATCAAAGAGCTTGAGGTTATGTCTCAAACCGATGAGCGTTTTACTCGGTATGCTCCTAAAGTTTACGGCACTGTCGCAGATGCATCACGAGAAGCCTATATTATTGTTGAAGAACATCTGCAAGATATGATTTTGATGGATACCGCCGATGATACTTCTGGATGGGGAAGTCAGCACATCAAAGCTGCATTGAGTGGTATTGCGGAGGTGCACAGCATTTGGTACGGGCGAGAAGAAGAGCTTATTGCCAAAGAGTGGATAACCGACGTTCCTACTCGAAATATGATGATGGAAAAAATTCGTTTGTGGGAATTGCTTGGTGCCCATGCAAGAGACGAATTTCCTGAATGGTTTACCGAAGAGGATATGGAGACACACCGGAAGGTTGTTTACACCTTGGTAGATTGGTATGGCGAGATGGATACAATGCCGAAAACGCTAATCCATAACGATTTTAATCCTCGTAATGTTACGTTCAGGGACGTTGGAGGAGAGCTTCGATTATGTGCATATGACTGGGAGCTGGCGACAGTGAATTTGCCTCAGCATGATTTGGCGGAATTTCTTACGTTTACTTTGCAGAGTGATGTTACTGATGACGAAGTGAGTGAATATATTGAATTTCATCGTTTGGCATTGGAGAAAGCGACGGAATCCAGCATTGATAGTGTTCAATGGCGAAAAGGTTATCGACTTTGCTTATTTGATCTTTTACTAAATCGAATACCAATGTACGTCATGGCCCATACATTCCGCCATTATGATTTTATGGATCGTGTTGTTAAGACATTTAGGCGTCTCTTGGATATTGAAAATGAGCGAGGAAAATAAATGAAATCGAATATCTATTCCTCACGACAGGCATCGGCTTTTGGCCAAGATGTTTTGGGTGGTAAAGCGTATAACATGGCTTGGTTGTCGCGAAATGGGTTCCCTGTGCCAAAGTGGTGGGTTTTAACAACGACTGCGTTTCAAGCACATTTGCAATCAATCGAGTTAGAGGCTTGGATTGATGACCAAGTTATCGATCTGAAGGGTGATAGCAATCTGCAAGAAGTAACAAAAATCGCAGAAACGATTCAGGACAAAATTGGACAGCATGAATTATCTTCTGAATTAAAATCTGAGATTGAAACTGCTCTGCCAGAAGAATGGTTGCAGGATACTTTTTTGGCCATTCGATCATCGATTCTTGGTGAGGACGCAGAAGGAGCGTCATTTGCAGGACAAATGGACTCCTACTTGTATCAAAAAGGACTAGAGGCGATCTTTGATAGTGTGGTTAAGGTATTGCAGAGTGCCTTTAATGCAAGGGCTCTCATCTATAGGCTTCAGAAAGGGTTGCCAGTAAGGGATATCCAAGCTGCGGTGATTATCCAAGAAATGGTGGATGGTGATGTGTCTGGTGTCATGTTTACGGCACACCCCATATCAGGAAGTAGAAAACATGCGCTGATTTCCGGTACCTGGGGGTGTGGGGAAGGCATTGTCTCTGGATTGTGTAATACCGATGAATACACAGTTCACTTAGATGATAATACCGTTGATACAACGATTAATGAAAAAGATGTGTCGCTAATATTTGATACAAAATCAGGTTTGGGGACTCAAGAAGTTGAGGTAGAAGAATCTCGCAAGATGATTGCTTGTTTGAGTGAAGCAGAGATTGTTAAGCTGAAAAATATTGGGAAAAATATAGCTGAGAAGTATCATTTTCCTCAGGATATTGAATGGACGTTGAAAGATGGTGAGTATTACATCTTACAAACTCGTCCGGTAACGTCATTACCGCCACCGTCAGATTCAACAGAAAAAACGGTGGTATGGGATAATTCCAATATTCAAGAATCTTATTGTGGCGTGACAACGCCACTGACATTTTCGTTTGCAAATAAGGCTTATGCGACAGTATATGAGCAAACATGCCGATTGTCAGGTGCAAAAGATGATCTGATTAATGATAACAAGGATATGTTGGAAAACATGCTTGGGCTCATTAACGGACGTGTTTATTACAATATCAATAATTGGTATCGAGGGTTGTTGTTTTTACCATCGTTTGGAACCAACAAGGCCGACATGGAACGAATGATGGGGTTGGAAGACCCTGTCGATATGGTTAAAGATACAACGTTATCCTTGCTTGAAAAGCTAAAAAAGCTACCGCAGATGTTTAGAGTATTATTCGTTCTGTTGCGCAATTTTCGGAAAATGGATCTTCTGGTTGTTGAATTTAGGGCATTCTTTAAAAAAGCATACGATGACGTTAACCGCAATCAATTGCATTGCAAAACGATTGGTGAGCTTATTGGCATGAGTCGTGAGTTAGATTCAAAGCTACTTGATCGATGGACGACACCTATCATTAATGATTTCTATGTCATGATGATGAATGGAAAGGTGCATCGTTGGTTAGAGAAGGCAAAATTAGAAAACATTGATGTTTTGCAAAATAATTTGTTATCAGGTGAAGAGGGTATTGAAAGCACTGAACCGACAAAAATGTTACTGTCAATGTGTGATGCTATTCGTTCTGATGCATCATTAAAGGCGTTGATTGAAACAACAGAGAACTCACATTTACTTGAAGTCTTACAAGTCGAAAACGAAGGTTTTTATCGGAAATGTTTAACGTATATTGAGTTGTACGGTGATAGAACGATGGGGGAGCTAAAGTTAGAGTCTAGTACCTTACGGCAAGACCCCGCGTTTATGTTTGCAATTTTGAAGAATTTCCTTACTCGAGAAGATTTAACATTAGATACTCTTTCCTCCAATGAAGCAAAGTTCAGGCTCGATTCTGAAGAAGAAGCTTTTTCAGCCGTTCGACGGTTAGGTGGACGTAGTCTGGTTAAGTTCAAAAAGGATTTAGTGAAGTTAAGGGCAGCTATAAAAAACAGAGAGAATATGCGTCTCGCCAGAACACGAATGTTTGGTTTGTATCGTGATATATATTTGGAAATTGGTGAGCAATTGACTTTTTATGGTTTACTAAATGAGCCTAAGGATGTCATGTATTTAACGGTGGAAGAGCTGTACGCCTATAACGATGGTCGTTCTGTGCAGACATCATTTAGGCCTCTTGTAGCTGCAAGACAAGAAGAGTTTCTTGGGTATGCTGATAAGGAACCTGCACACCATTTTTGGACGCGAGGAGCTGTATATCATCACAATGAATATACCTATCCTCATGCAGATAATGTAAATATCGAATTGTCTGCAACTAGTCTTAAAGGCACTGGTTGTTATCCAGGTATTGTTGAAAAGAAAATTCGATTGATTTTTTCTCCAGACGATGAACTTAGTGTTGATGGTCAGATTCTTTGTACTGTTCGTACGGATCCTGGGTGGGCACCTTTGTTTCCAACGGCGGGGGGGATAATTGTTGAGCGAGGGTCTACATTGTCACATTCAGCCGTTGTTGCTCGTGAACTTGGGATTCCTGCAATAGTTGGTGTGCCAGGACTGACAACTATTGTTAAGGATGGAGAAAACGTGCGAATGGATGGAAGTACAGGCGTTATTGAGAGATTGGATGTTGAAGATGAAGAGGTAACTGCTGACGAAGTAATTGCCGACGAGAGTAAAGATCAATAGTAAATCCAATTTTTCGGCTGGAAGTGATTGATATATGAATAGCGGAAACTTTGCAGAATATATTGTTAGAGGGTGCCTCAAGAATCCTGAGATGGTGGCAATTCGATATCCTATTATGGATGGAGAAAAATTGCTGTCGGTTGAAACAGCTACATTTTTTGATATTAATAATAAAGTTTCAGCTTTTCAGCAGGGGTTGAAAAAACAAGGTTTTCGACCTGGAGATAGAATTCTATTCGTGATCAAACCTTCGATATCAATGTATTGTTTGATTCTGGCGTGTATTGCAAGTGGATTGATTCCTGTCTTTGTTGATATGGGGATGGGGTTTAAAAAAATAAAGATGGCTATCGAGGATTCTGATGCGAAAGCTGTTTTTGGAATGACAAAGTTGCTACGCCTGTATTGGATTTTGGCCCCACTTCGAAAAATGAAACGTTACAATGAAGGGGACGCTATATTGGGGTGTCAGTCATTGGAGACACTATTGGATGTTAGTGGGAGCGGGGTAGTTGATTTTATATCTAGAGTTTCATCCGATCATTGTTTGATTACTTTTACTTCTGGTAGTACAGGAAGGCCAAAAGGTGCTGATAGAACCCATGAATGTTTAATTGAGCAGCATTTGGCAATTAAGGCTCAGTTAGAATTTTTGCCTGATGATACGGTATTAAGCTGTTTCCCCATATCAGTCCTGCATTACCTGGCCTGTGGTGTTGGAACGGTTCTTCCTGAAGTCGATTTTTCGAGAATTGGAACACCTGATGCCAAACGAATTATTAAACAGCTTGAAGATCATAATATAACATTGATTGGCAGTGCCCCTGCATTTATTGATGTTGTAGTTAAGGAGTATGAAAAAACTGGTAGGAAAAATACGATAATACATACGGTAGTTATTGGAGGGTCTACGGTTCCTACAGAATTAGCTAAACGTTGTTTTGACGTCTTTCCTGAGGCGGATGTTCAGATAGTCTATGGATCTACGGAGGCGGAACCAATAAGCCATATTGAGCTCAGCGAGTTACTGATTGCAGACTCAAATGTGGGTTTTTTGGTGGGAAATCCGGTAAAAGAGTGCGAAGTCAAAATTGTTCGTTTACCTGAAAAATTGCAGTATTCGGAAAGTGATGTTGTTGAAAATGAAATGACGATGGGTAATGTTGGCGAGATAGTTGTTAGTGGAAAGCACGTGCTTAAACAATATATTGATAACCCTATAACAACAGCAGAAAGCAAGATTAAGCGAAAAAATGGCATGGTCTGGCATCGAACAGGTGACTACGGTTTTATTGATGATGAAAATAATATTTGGTTGACAGGAAGAGACAAGGATTTATTGCAGTATAACGGACAGGAGATAAACAATTATCCCGTTGAAAAGTGCCTGGATAGAATTACTGGGGTTAGTCGAGCTGCGATTCTAATGTGTCCAAAACATATAGCCTTAGTGTTGGAATGTAGTGATAACGTTTCACCATCAATGAAAAAAGAAATTGAAGACATTATTTTTCCAATATCAATAAGTGATATTAATATTTTTAGAACTGAAAAATTACCAGTTGATGGACGTCACAACAGTAAAATTGACAGGCCTTTACTACGATTACAAATCGAGGACGGTGACTTAATGCCTGAGTGTGGGCCTGATATTGATGATGGTCGGTTTTATGGTGAAGATCAGACGGGTATATCTAGAAATAAAAGATTGAAGGTGTTGGTATGGGCATTTTTATCTGTTTTGGGAGTGCTAAGTATAACTAGCGACTCGCTAGGGGATGCGATAGCTGTTTTTCTAATAGCACTATATATACAAATTCCTATAGTTATCGGCGGTGTCCTTCACATGCTTTTCGTATCTAAGGATTGGTTACCTCAGTTAAAAATCCCTCTTAATGAAATGCATTTTGGAGCAAATAAAACATGGAGGGGAGCAATAATTGTTCCAATACTAACGTTGTTTGGCGCGTATTGTTTATACCCGCTCGAGTGGATTCAGACATTGATTGCTGGAGGCTCGGCTCTTGACGATGTGAATCTTTTTTGGATGGGAATTGTTGGAGGGGTTGGGTATATTTTAGGTGAACTTCCCAACTCAATGTTTAAGCGAAAACTTGGGATCGCACCAGGAGCAACGCCAAAATCGTACAAAGCCTTCTTTTTGGCGCTAGATCAGGTTGATTCTGCTGTAGGTGTCGCCTTGTTGTACGGCCTACTGATGGGGTTTAGTTTTGTAACGTGCATAATTTACGTGATTACGTTTCCATTTGTTGCCCTGCTAGTAAAACACTATTTGCATCAATTCCAGTTAAAAGATAGCGCTAGCTAACTATTTTCTTGCCTCTAGTTTCATAGGCATTCCATTGAGTTCGGTAAGGGTTGTGTGTGCTGCGGCAATAGGGGTATAGCCGTTAAGTTTGAGCTCGAAACGTGGAAGCAATACAGACATTAGAATAGACATTTCGATAATTGCGAAATGATAACCTATACATAACCTGGGGCCACCGCCAAAGGGAATATACGCATATTTGTGGATCTTTTTTGACTGGTCGCCTAGGAATCGGTGTGGATTAAATACCTCAGGTTTTGGCCAATAATCTGGATTCCTATGTGTTATATACGGTTGTATGTTGATTCTTGAGCCTCCAAGAATATCAAAACCACCGATGATGTCATTGTTAACGGATTCTCTAGGGAAAGTATGGACAGAGGGGTAAAGACGCATACCTTCTTCAATTGCCGCTTTCATTAGTTTTAGATTTTTAAGGTCGTCCTCTGCTGCTGCTCTACCTCCTAGGGCATGTTTTAGTTCATCAACTAAGTCATTTTGATGTTGCTGGTACTGATCTAACAATCCCCAGAGCCATGTAAGAGCGTTGGCTGAAGTTTCGTAGCCAGCAAGCATTAAGGTGATAATTTGATTTCTTAATTCAAGATCGTTATATCCCTCACCACTTTCTTCATCTTTCGCATCCATTAACATCTGAAGTAAGTCATTCTTAGGTTCAGAATTTTTACGTTCAGAAATTATGCTAGACACCGTTGAGTGTAATAAGGATACGGCATCATCTGATGTTTTATTTGCAGGGTTAGGTAGATTAGGGAAGTGTTTTCCGGCAAGCCTTGCTAGTAAATTAAAATTCCTACTTTCTTCATTAACAGTGTTACATGCTTTTGCTATATCTTTTTGTGTCTCGCCAATACTAATACCAAGCATCGTTTGAGTGATAATGCTAAAGAGCACTTCGCCCATTTCTTCGAATACATTGATAGTTTGTCCAATTTTCCCTTCCCATTTTTTGGCCAGATCCTCAGAAAGACTAATCATGGTGGGTATAAGCCCCATTAGTGCTTTTCTAGCGAATTGAGGTTGTATGATTCGACGTTGTCGGGTCCATTCATCTCCATCTACCCCAATTAATCCCCCTTTAAATACCTGATCGAGCCTTGATACATCAAATGCTGGCTTTTTGTAATTCTTGGCATTTGTTTGTAAAACCTGCTTTACATATTCAGGTTCTGATACTTGGTAACCATATTTCCCAAATTGCTTATATCGAACTAATCCACCGTGAGTGTTTGCGAGATGCAAGCTGTATCCAAGAATATCCTTTTTTATGTTTTTATAGATGCCTAGATAAGGAAGGCCGTTTACAGTAGGGGGGTTATTCATTTTTTGTCTCTGTTACTGGCTTGTTATGTCAAGATGTGCGTAGCTTTATATTATAGCACCACTCTTAGTGTCGCGAATTGTGGCGTAAGTGTTTTTTGGCTTAAATTCACTATACTAATAACGTCAGTCTATAGGAGGTGACATGAAAATACCTTTTCTTGAATTTAAAGACAGTAATAAAATTGAAAATGATACATGGCAGGAAATTTTATTACTGGCTGCCGATGAGCTTAGCAGCACAGATGGGTTGGTCGATGCACTTAAAAAACGCCAGAAAATTGCTTTATATAAGTATAAAGGCGATATAGTCGGAATAGCCGCTCTTGATATTTTGGCTGAGGAATTTGAAGGTAAAAAGGTGTGTTCTATTTATACGGGGAATACGTGGATTAGACAAGATTGGCGAAATAAGAATTTGATACAGATATTGTCCTTTGTTGCAATGATTCGAGCAAAATTCAAGTATCCTTCCCATAGTTTGTTTTGGTTTTTTGGTAGCAATAACTATATGAGTTATCGCTTACTCTATAATAATTTCGAGGATTACTGGCCTAATCTTGAAAAAGAAACACCCGAATGGGAGATGAATTATATGCGCCATTTAGGTGTTGTTTTTTTTGATTCGGCTCTTAACGTCGAAACATTGGTTTGGAGTCAAGAAAATGCCAGATCTTTTAGGGACGGAGATACGAAATTAACAAGTAAACAAATGAACGATCCCTATATCGATTTTTATGTGAAACGTAATCCAGGGTATGTTCATGGGGATCGATTAATGTGTATGGCGCCTTTAGATAAAAAGACTATACCTCATATTGTAAAACTCAGTGTCCGTCGGTTATTGAAAAGTAGGAATAAAAAATAATAGTTTCTGTATGATGATTAATGGTTTTTGTGTCAAATATTTTTTTAGAGGTGGCTGTGAATAATATACTTCGTCCCGTTTCTGTAAGTGAGTTGGCTCATGTTAAATTGCATGCGTTAACGACAGCAAATTCAATCCTGCAGGGTAAGCTTGATCAGGAAGTTTTTAGAAAAGCAATATGCGTAAGTTTAAAACGTCACCCTCTTGCTGGCGCTACAATTCGATCGAATAATAACATACCGTCATTCTTTAAAAGGGTAGAGGTAACGGATGAGCTTAGCATTGTCGGTGTTGAAGGGTATGGTTGCGAGGAAGAAATATTTGAAGATTTTATTAATACACGCTTAGCCATAGAAAATACGTTATATAAGTTCTTATTGATTCGTTTTTCAGAGGATAGGCATCGTTTGGTTTTTGCATTTCATCATGCTATTTGTGACGGACGGTCTATATACCGTTTTTTTATGGATTTAATTAGTAATTACAACAAACTTGTTTCTGGCAAAAGTGTAGAGTCAAATCTATTGGAGTTGGCTCCACCAATAGATCGCTACTCGCCTGATACCGTTACTTGTATATCAGATGATGATATCGTTAACATGATCCAAGAAGAGATTGATGAAGCAGTTCCAGAGAATATCTTCCCTATTCTAATGGCTCAAGATGATTCAAGTAAGCTTCCCCCTAGAATAAGAAGGCATAGTTTACGTTTATCTCCTGAACTTTCTTCTCTATTGATAAAGAGTGCTCGCAATAATAAGGCTACAATCAGCGGGGCGTTATCTGCTTCGTTGCAATATGCAATTAAGAAAGTAGGCAAGATGGATGGGGTGGAAAATACATTGTCTATCAAGTACGCCGTTGATTTGAGAGAGCGGTTTGCAAGTGATCAAAATCAGGATCAATTGAATTGTTATGTTATAGCATTCAATGATTTTCAAAAGTTGCAAGTTGATTTTGATGCCAAAAACTTTTGGAAGTTAGCTGTTAATGTCAGTCAATCATTAAAGAAGTATGCAGCCTCTGACAGTGCTTTTGTAAATATAAGGGCTCTCGGAATCGATAGGAAACCGGTTAATGCGCATGTTGCCTCTATGCTATCCAATATTGGACGGATTGATTTAGACAGTATTTCAGGTGAACTTGTGCCTGAGAGTTTTGGTATTCAGGGCGTTGTAATGGCCCCGTGTATTATCATCACTGCAGTGTACTATTTGGGCGCTTTACAACTGGATTTTTTGTATACAACACCTTGGATTGCAGAAGAAAAAGCAATACAAGTTTGCGGTGAGATAGAAACTATATTAAAAACCGTGGTAGAGAAATATTAAATTGAAAATTAGTGATTTCAAGGTAACAAGGGTAACGTGGTAAATGTTTTATGGCGAATACAGGATTTAAATCTAACATCGATAACGATGAATCAAGATTCATAGTGAAACTAAATTTCGTAGATTACATAACGTTATCCAGTGTAATCACTACGAGCTTGGCTGTAGTTTCAGCTTTAGAAGGGTATTTATATTTTGCAACGGCTTTGTTGTATCTTGCCATGCTTGCTGATGCCTATGATGGTATTTTGGCGAGAAAGTATGGTGTCGAACGCTCATTCGGGCGCTATCTTGATGGGTTTATGGATGTGTTGATTTACTTGGTATCACCATCCATTGTCTGGTATTTATCGGGATTCACTGGGTGGTTTGGTATTTTTTTGATGTTGATGATAGCTGCTGGTTGTATTCGTCTTTCAGTATTTAATGAAGTCGGAAATATTGAGGAGTCTGATGGTTTAAGCTATTTGGGAATGCCAGTGTTTTGGAGCGTTTTTATTTTAGGTATAGGTAAGATTTTGTCAATGTGGCTACCGCAAGCGCTATTTTTTGTGTTGCTTGCGATAGCCCTCTGTGTTTTCTCCTTTTTCATGCTGTATAGAGCACGTTTTTTTAAATTCAAATCAATGAATCAAATATTAGGCATTACCTTAGGGGGAGCTAGCGTGTTTTCATTAATTGAGATCTATGGGCTTACTTTCGGGTAGTTTTTTGCCATAACTCTTAGGGTGTTGTGAAAGCCGCGGGGCTTTGAGTCGATAGAGCCTTCTGTAATTTCAGAATTGGGTGATTCTAGTTTGTTGATGAATGCTGTCGTGTTTTAAAAATCTACATATTGCGAAATAAAACCAAACGCTATAACAAATGCTAACATTATAACCGTGGAATCTAACGCAGTGCTGTGCGATTATTGAGCACTTATAGAATTAGTAGCGTATCGGGTCCATAGCAAAACGCGCTAGTCACGTATTTATATACTAACCCCTAATCTATGTAGGTGTCCTGGTGGGAAATTCGGATTACAAAAGACTCTCTCGTTATGTTTCAAGTTACTTGGGGAGCCTGAAGACACATGAAGTGTGTATAAATGACCAAGAATGGAAATACATAGAGGGCGGTAAGGGTAAGGAAACAATTATCTTTATTCACGGCTTGATGGGCTCCAAAATGTTGTGGCGTAGTTTTATGCAGCACTACATGGCAGATTATCGTGTTATAGCCATGGATATGCCGGGGTTATTTGTTGAGCAGCGCTTGAAAACCAAGCGTCATACATTTCGAGAACTGAGCAATTGGCTGGAGTTATTTCTCGAGCACTTACAAGTCGAACGTTTTCATTTGGTAGCTCATTCCGTCGGTTGTGGCGTTGCAACTCATTTTGCGAGTTCGAGGCCCTCAATGGTTAGCTCCATTACCTTGTTGAACCATTTAGATGTTTGTTCTGATAACAATGCTAGTGCTGATGGAAATATACGTGCCATTGACGGATATTTGGAGGATACAATACCGACGGTGTTGGATTCATTGGATGCGTGGAACAACCTGTTTTTTAAGATGTTTTACACGCCACCCAAGCTGCCCCAGGTTATACAGCGCTATCGCTATCGCTCATTTATGAAACATTATGACGGGTTTGTGCGGGTTGTTGAGGAGTTAAACGAGTTAAAACCCATGGCGTTGTCCTATTTACGCAAGCTCAAGTGCCCAGTGTTAACAATTAATTCTACTCATGATCGCTTTTCATCTGATGATTTCTATGAAACGTTAAAACACCAGCTGCCATGTGGGCGGCATGAAATGATAGAACGCTGCGGACATATGTCTTTTATTGAAAAACATGATCAAGTGGTTAATAGCCACCAAGAATTTATTAGAAGTATGGATTTGGTGATGCCTGTACCAGCTATGGAGCTATAGTTAGAGCGATTAAGCATTTAACGTTCTGTTATTTAAGCATAGGTATTAAAAGGAGATAAATTTGAGCAATGGGTCTTATCAAAAAATATCCCACATCCCGGGTAATAAAGGGTTACCATTTTTGGGGCACTTACTAAGTCTACTCACTAATCCCGTCGAGTTTGCGAAGATTAGGGCTGAACGTTATGGGTTGGTGTCTCGTTTTAGAATACTGGGTCGGAATAGTGTGCTGTTATTGGGGCCGGATGCTAATGAATTCGTCACCATGGATAAGGGTAAGGTCTTTTCATCAAATGCTGCTTATGCACCTTTTTTGGGTGTGTTGTTTCCTGGTACATTGGGTTTGATGGATTTTGATAATCACAGCCGTCAACGCCGTATTCTACAAGACGTGTTTAAGAAGGACGCGCTTAATGATTATGTTGAGTTAATTAACGATAACCTTGAGATAATGTTGGCGAAGTGGGAGCAACAAGTTGATAGTCCTCGTGATATGCTTTTTCAGCCTGAAATAAAACATTTGTTACTCGGGCAGGCTGCGGAGCTTTTTATAGGTGAGTCATTAGGTGATACTGCAGATCGAGTTAATCAGGCGTTTGTGGATTTAGTTTGTGGGGCTGGCGCGGTACTACGTTTACCCATTCCCGGTACTGTTTATGGTAAAGCATTAGTCGGGCGAAAATATCTATTAGCTTTTCTGCATGAGCATCTAATTAAAAAGAGAATCAGTACTGGTAAGGACATGCTCTCTCATTTAATTACGGCGAAAAATGAGGATGGTGAAGTTCTTGATGATCAACAAGTTATTGAGCATATGTTGGGAATGCTGAGCGCTGCTCATGATACAAATACTTCAGTGTTAACAGCTGTTGCCTATGCAATGATTCGGTACCCAGAAATTCAAGATAAAATGAGAGAAGAGGTGAGAGGGATTAATAAAGATCGACTGGATTATGAAGACTTAGCATCACTTACTTATTGCGGTCAGGTGTTTAATGAGGCTCTGCGGATGTGGGGGCCGGCTCATACCTTGCCTCGTAGTAGTATTGGGAAATGTGAATATAATGGTATTCATATACCTGCAAATACAATGGTGTATATTAGCCAATCCTATACGCACCGTATGAAAGAATATTGGACGAATCCAGATCAATTCGATCCTGATCGTTTTTCAGCGGACAGAGCCGAGCATAAGCAACATCGACATCTGTTCATGCCGTTTGGTGGCGGAGCACACAAGTGTATTGGTATGCGTGTTGCGGAGATGCAAGCTAAATTGTTTCTGTTTCATTTGTTAAATAAATTTGAACTTAAGGCCTGTCGTGATGATTATGAGTGGCAATTAAAGTACGCCCCGTTAGGTGAACCAAAGGATTATCTGCCATTAAAGTTGAGGTTATTGCGAGATTAGAATGATTGATCTGGATTACAAAAACTTGTCACGTTATGTGTCCAGCTATCTTGGTAGTTTACAATCGTATAGTGTTGATATAGATGGTCAGGAGTGCAAATATTTAGCGGGAGGGGAAGGGGAAACGATTGTATTTATTCATGGGATTGGTGGGTCTAAGGTGTTGTGGCGTAGCTTTATGCAAAGCTATGTTGGTCGTTACCGTGTTATCGCTATTGATGTTCCAGGTTTATGTGTAGATGTCCCCTTTAAAAACAAAAAACATAGTTTTCGAGAGTTGTCTCGTTGGCTTGCATTGTTTCTGGAAAAAATACAGGTACACAATGTGCACCTCGTTGCACATTGTGTTGGCTGTTGTGTTGCAAGTAATTATGCTAGCTTATACCCTCAAAAGGTAACGAGCGTTGCTTTATTAAATCATCTCGACGTTATTAGTGAAAAGGCCATGAATATTGATGTATACATGGTTGAAGTTATGGATTCGATTATTAATAAAGGAGGTGAGACCAAGTGGGATGAATTTATGGTGGGACTGTTCTATTCCCCTTTGAGGTTTCCCCTGTTTTTGAAGAAGTATCGAGAGCGTTATCTCGTGAAAAACAGAGATCATTTGGAATCGCTTTTTGTTGAAATAAGGCGTCAGTTTCCTTTGGTTATGGGGTACTGGAGAAAAATCGAGTGTCCAGTCCTTACTGTTAACAGTAGCCATGATTTTTTTTCATCTATTGAATTCTATAATAGCTTGAAAACAAATATCCCCTCTGGGCAGCATGTGATATTGGAGAACTGTGGTCATGTGAGCTTTCTTGAGAAGAACGAAGAGGTGTTAGCTGCGCACAGTGTTTTTTTACGGCAACTATAGTGAGGCCAAAGTAATGCCGAAGTGACGCAAATGTTTTAAATAGGCCTGTATCCCCCGGTGATTGTCAGGCCAGTTGTTGCGTTAAACTCCTTTCTTGCCCAAATACATAATTAGCGGCCAAGTGATTGACTTGGTTTCACTGCTTTCTCCCCAAAGAGTTTTCAGCTTATTAGAGATCTCTTCGGTTGGATTGGAATTGTTGATTTTTTTGTATTCTTTAACTGCCGACCATGTATCTAAGTAGCCCGTGAGTTGAGATAAATTCCACGTTGCCTCCATAGAAAACTCTGCCACTGGCAATCGCTTATATGGGAATGTGATATCTTTATACCCTTCGTTCAGCAGCTTTCGCTCAGGAGGCCAGTAGGGGCCAACAATCGTTGAGTGAAAGTGGCTAATCAGCTTATCGATTTCCGTGCCTGTATGAATAAACTGGTATCCCCATATGGCAAGTAGGCCTCCAGGCTTTAATACACGGTCGACTGTTTTGAAGAATGCGGGGAGGTCAAACCAGTGAATAGCTTGCGCGACAGTAATAAGGTCAAAGCTGTTGTCGGGAGCATCAAGGGCTTCGGCAGGAGAAACTTTATAGGTGATGTTATCTCTGGGTTCTGCCTGTTTAATTTGAGCATCACTGGCGTCAGTGGCAAGAACGTGGCTGAAATGCTTGCTATGTTCAATAGCCGCTTGGCCAGAACCTGTGCCACAATCCCATACATTGGCTGTGCCTTTGCATTGATTTGCAAGCCAGGTAAAGAGTTCGCTGGGGTAGGTAGGCCTGTAAATTTTGTAGTGATTGGATGCGCTCGAAAAGTGATCTTTAAATTGAGGCATGCGAAGTAGCTCCTGTGTTTGTACTGTTTTTGATCAATCGCTTTTGATTTGTGTGTTCTGGTTGAATATTGAGCGTTGATGTGTGTTTTTGTTGGCTTATTCTAGGCTCAACTTTTAAGAATGTGTTAATAAACAAAATCTATTACGAAGATAGATTTTAAAAAGTGGCAGGAAACCAATCATGCTGTATTATTATTGCTTTCCTCAGTACTCCTAACAGTACACCTCTTATAAACCTCTCATATTAGGAATTTCACGATGAGCGTATTAGTTGGCAAGCCAGCCCCCGATTTTACTGTACCTGCCGTATTAGGCGATGGAACAATTGTTGATAGCTTTTCATTATCTGAAACTATTAAAGGTAAGTACGGATTAGTATTCTTCTACCCGTTAGATTTCACTTTTGTATGTCCATCAGAACTGATTGCTCTTGATCACCGCATGGATCAGTTCACTGAGCGTGGAGTTGAAGTTATTGGTGTATCAATCGATTCACACTTCACACACAACGCATGGCGTAACACTGCGGTAAATGACGGCGGTATTGGTGCTGTTAAATACACACTAGCAGCAGATATGAATCATGATATCTGTAAAGCATACGATGTTGAATCTGACGGTGGTGTTGCTTATCGTGGTGCATTTTTGATCGATACTAATGGTGTTGTACGATCTCAGATCGTTAACGACCTTCCTTTGGGCCGTAATATGGATGAGCTTATTCGTTTAGTTGATGCACTTCAGTTCCACGAAGAGCATGGCGAAGTTTGCCCAGCAGGTTGGAATAAAGGTGATAAAGGTATGAATGCTTCTCCTGACGGCGTTGCTGAGTACCTAACGGGTAACGCTGATAATCTGTAAGCGTTTCTTGTAGGTATTAGATGATCCAGGAATGAGGATGCTTCATCTTCATTCCTGGTTTGTTTTTAAATGTATTTCAACAATTCTTTAGCTGTTTCCAGTGATACTCTTCTATCTATATTCTTAATTGTTTTGTGATTTAATTCCAATCGAATCGTTGTAACCCTTCTTTCAGTTGCGTTTCCATATTCAACGATCTAATCTTTCTAATGGCTCTGTTCTTGATGTATATCAAGTTCCCGGAAGGGAGGATGAGATTTGACTTGTTCTTATTCACAGGCGTTATTGTTTCATGTTTAGACAGCATCGTTATTGGTGTTGCCCGTTCTTATCATTCGATTGAGGCTGTGGTGTGAAATTAAGAGTGAACATAAAGAATCACTGTATTTATATAAATGTTATTAGTGTCGTTTTGGTGTTTTTTACGGCTATTAACAACACCCATGCAAATTTGTTAGCGTTTCAAGGGCAGTATGGGTCAGAGTTGGAAGAGCAAGCTGCGATTAGTAATCAGCGTGTTTACGATGAGTTAAGAGCTCTGGGGTGTACTGATGGACAGACGGCAGCCACCGCGAGTTGTGGTGCTAGTGCATTTCGAGTGTGGGGCGGGGTGCGTGAGTTGGTTCATACGGCAAGGGATTTAAGTAACATAATAGGTGAGCCATCTGACTATAACCTGGGAACCAATCTTGAAGGGTTAGGCTTTGCCCTACGGTGGACGGCAGGAGAGGAATTCTCAACGCAGGAGTCAATGTCTGATAGTTTTGTGAATGGCCAATTAAGCGGACTAAGCTCTCGAATAACGGCCTTAACGCGTGGAATGAAAGGTTTTGCCTTAGCGTCAAATTATTTTCCTGGTATATCTGGGCAAACGTTGTTGGCGTCTGATGCTCTTAGGTTGGAAGGGCAGGTAGGCGGTGGGGCGAGTGGAGATACAGATAGGGTGCTCTCACCTTGGGGTGGTTTTTTTAATACGAGTTATACCTATGGTGATCAAGACGCCTCTGATTTTGAAGATGCTTATGACTTTGTCGGTTATGCCTATAGTGGTGGTATTGATTACCGTCTTAACCCCTCTTGGGTGGTAGGGGTTTCAATGGGGTATTCTGAGCAAGATATTGCATTTGATGCGAATAAAAGCATCGTAGAGGGCACAGTGGATATGACAGCATATTCCTTGATGCCTTTCCTCTTGTTTCAAGCGGATAGTTTATTTGCTACGGTTTCTGCGGGTTATCAGATAGCTGAATTTGAGACAGAGCGATTTATTCGTTACCCATCATTTAATACAGATGTCGCAAATACGGATACGGTAGCCGTAAGCGATAACGATGCGGGTATTTTTACGGCTACGGGGAGCGTGGGCTATTCCTATACCCCATCTCGATTTAGGATGCTTTCTATTGATCCATATTTATCGCTTAATTACCAGCGAACGACAATCGGAGAATACACTGAGCAGGATATTAAAAATGATGGCTTTGCTTTTACAGTCGACAAGCAAAGCTTAGAGTCAATTGAGAGTGTGCTGGGGCTGCGTGTTCAGGGCGTTGCCAGTTTTGGTTGGGGAGTACTCGTACCTTTTGTGGATGCTCAGTTTTTTAAGGAACACAATACCAATGACCATAAAATTAATGCGATCTATGCAGATGTCAGCGATAGTTTAACGGATGCGGCTCAGTTTAGTTTAGAGACTAATGGTACTGAGTCGTCTTATAACATCTATGCAGTAGGACTGTCAGCGGTTGTGCGTGGCACGACCTATACAACAGGGAACGGAGCTGCCGGTGGGATTCAGATATATTTCAGCTATCGTTCGATACAAAATATCCAAGATTATACCCAACATATTATTGCTGGTGGCGCCCGCTACGAATTCTAAAAATTAATTGATACAGACAAAACTTATGAAAACTTTGATTGAAAATAAAGTTCAACGTTTATTGCAACGACACTTTTTCTTGTTTGTTGTAACGTTATTATCGACTGTACTATTGTCAGGTTGCGGTAGTGCAGGAAAAGATGGTGGTGGGTATCAAGATGATGGTTCACCGCCGGTAGCCTCTGCTGAGGTGATCGGATTAGGGCTGCCTACCGATAGCGCTAATAATACCTATAATGCTCGGGCGAATACTGAAGTACAGCTCACGGGTAAAAGTAGTGCGGGAAGCGCTGCGCCGGTCTTGAGTTATGCTTGGCAACAAACGGATAGTTCGGGCTATACGGTAGAGCTTGTTGAACGTACAAGCAATGCAGTAGCTTTTGACACACCCAATGTAGCCACAGAGACAACGCTATCTTTTTTGCTGACAATAACGGATGCAAACAACAATACTGATACATCGACGGTGAATGTTAATGTCGAGCCGATAGGTGATGTTGATCATTTTCTGGTACCTCCAGGGATTAATAATAAAACATTTGATGTGCTAGCAGCATTGCAGGAAGGGACGGGTACTGGTGATACAGAGCAAGCTTTTACGTTAACACTTACCACAACCGTTCATTGGCGAAACCAAGCGGGCGACATGGATGAACTGGTAGTTGATACTGATATTATTAATAGCACCTTTCCTGCCTTGTTTGATGCCCCTGTAGATTATGACCCTTTGTTGGATCCAAGGAATCCAAAATTGACCTTCGTCATTCCTACCTTGGATGCGGATGATATTAATAAAAACTTTGAAGAAACTGACCGTCAGCGTCGTTTGGAATCTTATGAGTTAGATTCGGTGTATGCGGAATTATATGTTGTTGTTTCATCAAATGCAGGGGCGAGTTTTGAATTAATTGCATTGGATTCTGATGGTGATCAGATCGAACTGGCTAATTTGTTATTTGCGTCAAAGTCAGACCAACGATTGTCCTTATACTCCAAAGGGGCGGTAAAGCAACGCTCAATTATTCAAACCTGGAATGCTGAAACAGCAGTGACGTTATCGGTAACAAACCTTCGTGCACAGTTGGGGTTGGAAAATGCAATATCAGCCAACAATTATTATGCACTATTAGATCCAACAGGGGAGTTCGAATCATTTAAAAATTGGGGTGTAAGTAGAGGTTTTCTCGATGCTGATGGAGGCAGATTAACGGATGACTCTATTTCAGAAGCCTTGTATTTAAATAACTTTGACCTGGGTTTTGGTCGAGAGATGTACGTGCGAGAGGACGGGTTGGGTAATGTCTATAGCTATGTGATGAATTACCCCTCCTTGGAAAGAGGTTTGGAAAAACGTGGTGAGTTTGCCATTGTTGCGATGGAGTACAGCGATAACCCTGACCCTGTCGGTGTTAATGAAAAAATAGTGAAATTTTACGTATTTGTCCCTGATGAGCGTACGGGTGATTTTACGCGAGTTAATAGCATTAATTTTGATGGTCGTGGTGAAAAGTATATGCCTGGCGTGTGTGGTGCTTGTCATCAGGGTTTTGCGGCTGGAAAAAGCTTTGCCACGGTTGCTGATGCAGACATCAAGGCAACTTTTTTACCTTGGGATTTGGACGCGTTCTTATTTACGAAATCAGATGATGCTAACGAAGTCGAAACTACGCTAGATGTGGAGAACTTTAGTTCAGAGTTACTTGATCAATACAGTAGGGTTAATCAAGAAGCCGCGTTAAAGCAATTTAACTTGGCGGCACTTGCAACGTATAAAAGTGACAGCACACGCAATGCCGACGCTATTGCATTGATTCATGGATGGTACGGTGATGCTGAGCAGGCGCTTGATATTGACCAATTGCCTGAGGGTACGACGTTTGATGGCACCTATGTACCGGATAGTTGGGTGGGCCAAGAAACGTTATATCGCGAGGTGTTTGCAAAACATTGTCGTATGTGTCATTTGCAAGTTGCCAATGAGAACAATAATTTCGATAGTTACGATGAATTTGTTACGGAGCCCTTATTAAAAAATTATGTATATGAGCAGGGGAGAATGCCTCTAGCCCGTTTAACGATGGATCGGTTTTGGTCTGGTTATAACGGCCCAAATACCAGTGCTGATTCCGACAAGCCGGTTGATATATTGCGGGCGCATTTAGAGGGTTTAGGGCAAACGATACCGGATGCTCCTGGGGTTCCTGTACCAACGTTTATTGTTTCAAACCTCACACCTACAATCGATGATGTTGTCAGTGTTGATGCAGCGGGAAGTCTTTTTGCAGAGACTTATCAATGGCAGTTTAGTAACGCCCCACCGACATCAGTGACGAGTTTTACCAGTGACGCAGGGCTTATTAGTTCATTTTTACCGGATGTGCCGGGAGGTGAATATACTATCGAGCTTATTGTAACTAATGAGAATGGTACCGCTGTTAGCAGTACACAAACTATTACAGCCGCCAATCGCTCGCCTGTTGCTGAGTGTTTGACGGCGGATGCTTCTGGGTTACTCTCGTCTGGGTTATTGGCTGCGATACCGGTGGCAAGTGCGCTTGCAACGGATTCGTTGGGAGATGGTGGGGTAGAAGTTGTTACAGTAAATGCTGGAACGTTGGGGGACCTGTCGATTGATACAGGGAATTTAGCAGTAAGTTATCAACTAACAGACCCGTTTGTGCGTGGTATTGATACAGTGTTTTATCAAATTGCGGATGCAGATGGGAGCTTGTCCATTACTTCTTCATCTTGTACTGGGTCACCTCCTATTGGTTTTGGCGCGATATCGATTGATTCAACACCGTCAGGAACATTGGTGCCAGTGAATGTGAGCGTTGCTATAGATGATACGGATAATACCTCCGAGATTGATATTAGCTGGGATGCACCAACAGGTATAACCCCTGAAGGCTATCGCGTATTTAGGGATTCCGTGGAAATAGCGTCATTATCAGCAACACAATATACCGACTCAGGATTAGCTGATGATACACGTTATGAATATACCGTAACTGCCATTGTTGGTAGTGCCAGTTCAAATGCATCTGCTGCGGCCTCCGCCACAACGGCAGTATTGATGCCAAATAGCTTGGTAGGTAGCGCTGCAGATACGCAACAAATTGATTTGACGTGGGCTGCTCCTGCCGGGAATGTTTCGCTTTACCATGTGTATCGAGGTGTCGATGAAATTACTAGTACAACAAACCTTAATTATTCTGATAGCGGTTTGATTGCTGGTACAGAGTACAGCTATAGCGTGACGGCCAGTGATACGGTACAGGAGTCGGTGGCATCTAACGTTGTTGCTGTTACGGTTGTCCCGTTACCACCAGGTAATGCAGTGGCAACGCTGGATGCGGTTAATGATACATCTGAAATTGATTTGACGTGGGATGCTCCCGCATCGGGTGGTTTGGATACGTATCGTATTTATCGTAACAGTATTGCTATTGCTACGCCTGCAATTACAACATTTTCGGATACAGGATTAACCCCTTACACCGATTATACCTATCAAATATCAACCGTTGCAGGTTCGGAGGAGTCAACAACCGTAGCAACAAATACCGTCCGTACGGCTGCGGTGGGAACGACAGAACCTACGGCATTGACGGCTACAGTGAATGGAACAAACAACGCAACACAGATTGACCTTGCGTGGACTGGGCCGACGGGGTATACCGCAGATACCTACACGGTGTTGCGGGACGCTATCGTTATTGCTACAGGAGTAACCAACGAAAATTATAGTGATAGCAATTTAACCAATAGCACTGCGTATACCTATACCGTAAAAGCGGTGTTTAACTTAGAGGTTTCCGTAGCATCCCCTTCTGCAATAGAAGCGACGTTGTCATTGACGCCAGCTGCGCCAGTTGCGAATGTTATTAACACAGGGCGTATCGATTTAAGTTGGAGTGCACCCGCTGCAAATGCTACCAGTTATGAAGTGTTTAGAGATGGTGGCTCAATTGGCACAACAAGTAACACTACAATATCTGACACCGGTTTAACGGCAGGTACGCAATATAGTTATACACTTAAAGCGACTCAGGTCAGCGATCAAGGGGATGCGTCTTCTGCATCGCTGGCTACGTCGGCACCGAATGCGCCCACAAATGTCGCTGCATCTACAACAAGCGGTACCGTTATTGCGTTAAGCTGGACAGCTGCGACAGGTAATGTCGATAGTTATGCCATATATCGAGGTGGCGCTCTGGCTGGTGCAGCGGCTGGAACCAGTTTTAACGATACTGGGCGAACGGAAGGGACGTTGTATAGTTACACCGTTAGAGCGGTTAAAAATAGCCAAGAGTCTGCGGATTCAAATACTGATACGGCAACGACTACTCCCAATGATCCTTCAGGTGTTTCCGCAAGTGCTAACAGCGGGAATAAAACGAGTCAAATTGATATTAGTTGGAGCGCACCTTCGGGAGGGGTGAATAGTTATATTGTGTATCGCAATGGTGGTCAGGTGGGAACACCTGCCTCCAATAGTTTTACGGACACTAGTCTGACAAGTGGAACGCAATATAGCTATACAGTAAGAGCTGTATCGGGAAGTGAGCAGTCTGGTTTGTCAGGAGCCGCAAATGGAGCCACTGTACCAACCGCACCTTCAGGTGTCTCAGCAACGGCTAATAGCACCAGCCAGGTTACTGTGAGTTGGAATGCCGTTAGTGGCGATTCACCAACGTATACGATTTTTGTGAATAATGTTGCAACGGAAACAACATCAAGTACAAGTCAGGCTATCACGGGGTTAACAAGTTACACATCCTATAGTTTCAAAGTCAGAGCAACGGCTAATACGTTGAATTCTGATAACAGCTCCACAGTAAACAAAGCCACGCAGGTTTCTTATACCAATAACGTTCTAACAACCTGTACTGGGTGTCATGTGGCAGCAGGGCGCTTTGAGCCTGGTAATGCGAGTGTAAATTTCCCTGATTGCATGTTGAGTGATTGTAGCGGTAGTGGTCAGATGAATTACAACACGGGCTCATCAGAATATATCCTAATTAACCAGTGGCAGAGTGAGGGGGGAAGTGGGGCTAATTAATAAAGGCTATATAGCGAGAAGGGCTAAGCTGCCTTTCTCGCTGGCAACGTATTCAGCGAGCTCTCAGGGCAGCACAAATTAAGAGGCGTCGAATTTTTTATTGCTATTTTATGTGTTCCCCAAGGGTTTTTCTCAAGTTATCAAATACTACAGGTTTGGCAATAAAGTCATCCATTCCTGCATCGCTACAAGCTGATTTATGGCTAGCCATTGCGTGTGCACTTAGGGCAACAATGGGTAGTTTTGGATGATTGTTATCTTGTTCCCATGCACGAATTGATCGAGTGGCCTGAAAGCCGTCGATGACGGGCATTTCACAATCCATTAAGATTAAATCTAACGTGTTGCTTTTAGCGTGCTCTGTTGTGTCGCTGCATACAAAATCAATGGCCTCTTGTCCGCTTGCAACAGCAACCGCATTTATCCCAAGCTTCTTTAAAAATGCTAATGCGACCTGGCGATTGATGGCGTTATCATCGACAACCAGTGCGTGACAGCCTTCGAAAGGACGGTTGATATCAATAATAGGGTTTTTCTGAGTGCTTTGTATTTGAGAATTGAAAATCAAATAAAACGCGCGGTTAATGCTAAAGGGTTGATCTATGATCCAGGGTTTTATTTCCAGTTGGCTTGTATCAAGGAGTGAGTCAGATGTACCTGCGGGTGCTGAAATTATGAGTTGAGCATGCCGGAATTTTTCAGTTTGATTAATGAAATGAATGATTTCATGAGTGTTGTGAAGTTGGTTTGTTAGCTCAATCAAAATGTAATGAAAGTTCTTGTTGGTGTTATTAGCCGTGTCGCGTAATTCTTGGATTGTTTCTGCATGAGAAAAATTCATGCCCCAAACAACGGCATGCTGTTCTAACATGGTAATAAAGCGAGGTGTACGCGAAATAATGAGTGCGTTTAGAGATGATAGTGTTTTGATAAGTATTGGATCAGATGGTAGTGCGTACCTGTTTCCATTGATGATGGGTATGGAAAACCAAAAGGTAGAGCCTTTGCCTGCTTCGCTTTTGACGCCAATTTCGCCGCCCATAAGTTCAACTAAACGTTTTGAAATAGAAAGGCCTAGCCCTGTACCTCCATATTGACGAGTGGTTGATGTGTCGGTTTGAGAGAAGCTTTTAAACAGCTTATTAAGTTTGTCTTCGGGGATGCCGATACCGTGGTCTTCAACTTCAATTAGTAACATTGGCGTATTGTTATTGCGGGATTCTTGTACTGTAACATTAACAAGAACACTACCTTCATCGGTAAACTTAAAGGCGTTGCTTAATAAATTGGTGAGTACTTGCCTTATGCGAGTGGGGTCACCATCTAAGGCTAGAGGTACTGTTGGTCCCATGTAAATGTTGAAGTACAACATTTTGTCAGCCGCTCGGGTGGCAAATATTGAGGCTGTCTCATCCAGCGTTTGACGAATGTTAAAAGGGATCGATTCAATATCCAGTTTGCCTGCTTCAATTTTTGAATGATCAAGAATATCATTGAGGATGGTTAGTAGTGTTTGGCCTGACCCTAGAATCGTTTTTAAGTAATGATTTTGTTGCGAAGAGAGTTTGGTGTCTTTTAATAATTGTGCCATGCCCAGAATGCCGTTCATTGGGGTGCGAATCTCATGGCTCATCGTTGCAAGCAAATCACTTTTGGCTTGGGCCGACGTAAAGGCTTTTTGTTTGTCTCTATTGAGTGTATTGATCCGGTAAGCCAACCCTAGAGATAGTAGAGCAGCTTCAATGATGTTAGTTGCCTGTATAAGGTTGTCTAACCATGGTGAGTAGGGAATAAAGCCAAGGAAGCTGGCGGAATACCCGACTACGGCGTGAACTAATGTTATCCAGGCGATGGTGTAGAAAGAGGCTTCTGGCATGCCTTTTTTCCACATGTAAATGCCGGTGATGAAAAGTGCAGTTCCTCCTGGAAGTAGCAATAGAAATACCAATCCGAGTAACATAGGGGAGTCACTGAAGACAGAGGTAATGATTATTACTACCCAGCACCAACCCAGAAGATCGAGTCCCCGGTATATTCTTGGCGCATTTTCTTGAAGGGATAAAAAACTCATAGTAAAGCGAACGGAGGATAAAGCCCCTAGGCCTATTGCAAGGGCATAAAATCGATGAGTAAGTTGGGGAGTATCATACCAAAAGTATTGGATGACAATTCCCTTTTCTAAAGCGACGAAGATGGCAAGTGTCACAATAAATATGACGTAATTGGCATAGCTGCGGTCTTTTATAAAAAAGAACAAGCACAAATTATACAGCGCCATGATCAGTACGGAGCCAAAATAAATCCCGTTAAAAAATGTTTGATCGTTAGTGTTTTGTGTGAAGGATTGCTGATCCCAGAAATATATTGGAAGTTTTAGGGGGTAAGTATTATCAACCTTAATGTAGAGTGTGGATTGTTGATTTGGTGTTAAAGTGATGGGGAAAATATAATTACTTTGAGGAATAAATCGTTGGCTTAGTGGTGTGCTTTCTAGCAGTTGCATGTGGGGTATGGGTGATTGGTTGTCGTTTATGCGGTTGACGATATAAATATCAATTTTAGCTATTTTATTGTTAGCAAATTCAAGTAAGTATGTGTCTGGTAGTAATGAATCAGGGAGCTGGATTTTTATCCATATTGGGTGATTCGAAAATCCAAGGTTAATATGTTCTTCTGGATAGAATTGCCATACACTTTTTTCTAGTTTAAGAATACTCTGGATATCGAGTGCAGCGGCCGTTTTATCGTCATTGGCTGTTGTTAACAATTGAATGGGTGGTGGACCGTTTAAGAACGGCGGTGTTGACGTTGCCCCAACAGCTTCAATAACACAAAAGTTTAACAATAGGAGTAGGGTGGATAAGCTAAACCAAAACTTTTGTAGGTGCTTGTGTTTTTGTAACGAGTTTTGGTGTCTCACAGTGGCCGTCAATGTCGTTTGTTACCTGATTTGTAATCTAAGTCTAAGGTACGTTTGACTGATAAGTTTAGCATGGAATACAAATAGAGATACGGCACTATGAATACTTTGTGTTGACGAGCTCTTTTTTGAATAGTTAACCTAGTTCAATGCCTTCTAGCCCACCTAATTGTTGCCAGCGATTGACGATATAGCAAAACAGCTCAGCGGTACGTTTGGCGTCATAAATTGCGGAGTGTGCTTCTTTGTTATCAAAAGCAATGTTTGCTGCTCGACAGGCTTTTGCCAACACGGTCTGCCCCACGGCCAATCCGGCAAGTGTAGCGGTATCAAAACAAGAAAAGGGGTGAAAAGGGTTACGTTTTATACTTTGTCTTGCGGCGGCCGCTTTGACGAAGTCATGATCAAATACAGCGTTGTGGCCAACGAGAACGGCGCGAGTACAGCCTTCTGCCTTGATCTGCTGACGGATGGGGGCAAAAATATCGGTCAGAGCATCTTTCTCGTCTACTGCGTTGCGAAAGGGGTGGTAAGGGTCTATTCCTGTAAACTCTAGCGCCTCCTTTTCAAGGTTTGCTCCTTCAAAGGGGGTTACATGGTAATGATGGCTGCCACTTACGTACAGTAATCCTTCATCGTCCATTGACACCATAACAGCTGCAATTTCCAATAAAGCGTCGGTTTGAGAGTTAAATCCCCCTGTTTCCACATCAATAACAACGGGTAAAAAACCCCGAAAGCGTGTTGCGAGGAGGGATTTGTCATTGCTGCTCATTTGAGGTTGTCCTTACTCATATTTACGGTGTAACTCTAGTTGGATGTAACTCTATTTGGGTGCAACAGTTGTGTAGTGGAGCATCAATGTGGTGGAACATTGCACACTTTGAGGCTGCGATGCTACTTAACTCCCGGGCACAATACAACTAAACGATAGAATTCAACGAAATAGAGCCTTTTAACTGTCGTGGTCTTCACTAACTAAAAGCACCTTAATGGTTGAACGTCTATACTGAATGTAACGATAAAGGGCTCTCAATATTTTAGGCAAACTGCCGATATAGGTTGAAGAGGTCAGAGTTAAAGTCAGTGTTAAAGAGAAAGGTGGGGTGCCGTAATGCGTTTGAAATCTCTGTGGAAAATGTTGTTAATCGGTGCCGCCTTGATCGTCACCCCGGTGCTGAAGGCTTCTGAGTTTGGGGCATCCCTAGAAACGGCACAGTGGCATCTGGATCCATCCCCTTTGGAGTGTCGTTTGTGGCAACAGGTGCCGAATTACGGTGAAGTGGTCTTTCTTCGGCAATCAGGTAAAGACTTGCAGTTCTATATCGAATCTGAGCGAGCGGCGATCACTAATGGCGAGGCTGAGATAAAGGTGATTGCCCCACAGTGGAAAACGGGAGTAAGGGACAAGTCAATTGCTACCGTGAAATTGAAAAAAGGGAAGCGACCTCTCGTTTTGGAAGATAAGTGGGCCAATTGGTTTCTGGATGAGCTTTATGAAGGCATGAATCCGGCAATAGTGTTGCCTGGCTGGCATAATCAAAAAAAGCTTAGAGTGGATGTGTCCCCCGTTAATTTTCAGGGTGCGTACGCAGGTTACCTTTCCTGTGTAGCTGGGCTTTTTCCTTCAAACTATGATCAATTACGTCATTCGACATTAAATTATAAAACTGATCAGTGGCGAATAAGAGGGAAGTTACTTAATCGATTAGATTTGTTGGTGCGTTACATTGAGTTAGATACTGAAGTTGAACGTGTTTATGTCGATGGGTATGCTGATAATGAAGGGCGGCGAGGTCACAACTGGGAGTTGTCACGCTTACGGGCAAGGGCTGTACAGCGCTATTTGGAGCATAACGGGGTTGATCCGAGTATGATTACTATGCGGTATCACGGTGAGACTCGCCCTTTGGTGAGAAATTCCAACAAATCCAATAAAGCGAAGAACCGCAGGGTGTTTGTACAGCTTGTTAAGACAGAGGCCTGGAACCAAAAAACGTGAGATTGTTGGCAAAGGCACTTACCTCTACTCTAGCACTATTATCTTTGGCACTATTATCTTGAGTACTAGAGTCGAACGTCAGTTCGTTGTAGAATACGTCCCCTTCTATATAGAGACGAATTTAACCTAGGTTCCTAGCTCATGTCCGACATCAAAAAAGTAGTATTAGCCTATTCTGGCGGCTTAGACACATCTGTTATTGTTAAGTGGTTACAAGATGAGTATCAATGTGAGGTAGTGACATTCACTGCTGATTTGGGCCAAGGGGAAGAAGTTGAACCGGCGCGCGCCAAAGCGGAAGCAATGGGTGTAAAGGAAATCTACATCGAAGACTTACGTGAGGAGTTTGCTGCTAACTACGTGTACCCAATGTTTCGAGCGAACACCATCTACGAAGGTGAGTACTTGTTGGGAACGTCCATTGCACGTCCTTTGATTGCACGCCGTTTGGTTGAAATAGCACAAGAAACCGGTGCCGACGCTATTTCTCATGGAGCAACAGGTAAAGGTAATGACCAGGTGCGCTTTGAATTAGGAGCATATGCCTTGGCTCCAGGCATCCAAGTGATAGCGCCTTGGAGAGATTGGGATTTGACCTCACGAGAATCCTTACTGGCTTATGCTGAAAAGCACAATATTGCTGTTGAGATGAAGCGCGGCAAGAAGTCACCTTATTCGATGGATGCTAACCTGTTACATATTTCTTATGAGGGCGGCCCGTTGGAAGACCCTTGGACTGAAGCAGAAGAGGATATGTGGCGTTGGAGTGTTTCTCCAGAAAAAGCTCCCAGTGACCCGACCTATGTTGAGTTAACCTTCGAGAAGGGTGACATCGTTGCCGTTGACGGAAAACCAACATCGCCAGCAACCGTGATGGAATACTTGAATAAGATTGGTGGTGAAAACGGTGTTGGTCGTCTGGACATCGTTGAGAATCGTTATGTTGGCATGAAGGCTCGTGGTTGTTATGAGACGCCAGCCGGCACCATTATGCTACGTGCGCATAGAGCGATTGAGTCTATTACGCTGGACCGCGAAGCTGCACATTTAAAAGATGAGCTAATGCCTCGATATGCATCGTTGATTTATAATGGGTATTGGTGGTCTCCAGAGCGAGAAGCGCTTCAGGCGTTAATTGATAATACGCAGAAATATGTAAGCGGTGATGTTCGTGTGAAGCTTTACAAGGGTAATGTGACGGTTGTAGGTCGACGGTCAGAGCAAACCTTGTTTGATGAAAATATAGCAACGTTCGAAGATGACGCGGGTGCCTATAACCAAAAAGATGCCGAAGGTTTTATTAAACTGAATGCACTTAGGTTGCGAATAGCCGCAGGAAAAGGAAGAAAGCTGTAAGTTTTAGTTGTTCAGTGTTTTTAACTGATTGAAAATCAAGAAAAAATAAAGGCCTGCTTGGTTTGTTACTAAGCAGGCCTTTATTTTTTAGCGACTTACCTTAAGCCATCTATACTCAAAAAGAGGGGGTGAAAATGGACTATGGGTAAGGCAATGACAGGTAGCAATCAAGTACAAGAGAACGCAGGGCAAAATACTGTGTCGGTGGACGACGCGCTTTCGGCGACGAGCTTTATTGGCGCTTTAGAAGTTGCCGCCATTTTGTTCGGCCCCGATGGCCGTATACTGGCGAGCAATGATGCTTTGGCTTCTGTGTTCGGTATAGGCAAAGGACTTATGGTGGGTGATTTTTTTGATCACTATATCCCGTGTCCAAGAGAATATCAGTGTAATGTACCCGCTTATTTGAAAGATTACCTGCATGCTAATTCCAACCAATGGCAGCAACCCGTTATTGCATCTAAGAAAAGCGGAGAACGTTTTGCGCTGCAGTTTAGTGTGTCGTCTCTAGCGGGTAATGTATTGGTGATGTTTCAAGATATTGAGCAGCATACCAAAGAATGCCAGGTTGTAGCCGATCAGCTAACGGAATACCAAAATACATCAAAAGCTAAGAGTCATTTCCTACATCACATGAGCCAGGAGCTAAGGCTCTCAATTAATTTGTTGATGAATGTAGTCGGGGAGACAATCGGTAGTGATGGTTTGTCGCCTTCGCTAGAGGATGATTTGAACCGAGCATTTAATGCCGGTCGTGATTTGCAAAAATCCATTGGAGAAATGATGGATTACACGCAAATGGAAAGTGATAAGTTGGAGTTTCGTGAAATTACCTTTAATTTCAGAATGGTTTTGGATGATATTGTTGATCGCTATTTGCCTATCGCTCATAAACACAATTTAGAACTAGCAACGCTGGTGTCCCCTTATGTGCCTGAAACGATAGTTGGTGACCCCGACCGATTTCATCAGATATTACAGAGTTTATTAAACAATGCGTTTAAACATACTACGGAGGGTGGGGTCACTGTTAGAGCCAGCTGTGATGTGGAAAATGATACGACGGCAACCATTCAAATTGAGGTGATGGATACTGGATCCGGTATTTCAGAGTCACGTTGTCAGGATATCGGACGAGCTTTTGCGACTCCTGGAGGGCATTTATCTGACAGGTTTGGCGGTATGGGAGTTGGACTCGCTATATGTAAAGATTTAGTTGATCGCATGGACGGCAAGATAACCTTACGATCAACAGATGGTGTGGGCGCCACGTTTAAGCTGACATTGGTCATGCCTAAAGGGGAAGTCTATGAGTCCGAGCATTGTAATTTGGCCAATAAAAAAATGTTGTTGGTGAATGATGCACTGGATGATAGGGAGCATTTACAACGCTATGCCAATGAATGGCATATAAAGACAGATGCCACCGGTAGTGTGGATCATGCTATTGGCATGTTAAATACAGCTAGTCGGGAAGATGCAAGTTTTGATTTTGTCATGATTGATTTACATAAAGCCCATGGAGAAGGGTTGGCATTAGCGGAAAAAATCAATAATTCGACGGAGCTTGGGCATTTAAAGGTGGTTTTGCTGGCAGCAGATCGTGACGGGTTAAACTCGACCCTTGCTTCGGATAGTGGTGTCGATGTGTTTATTATTAAGCCTATGAGAAAACATTTGGTTTACGATGCGCTTACCATTGCACTTGGGCGACAATCCGATGTACATCACCAAATAGTGACAAATAATACGGTAAAATCGGTGAAAGACCATCAGACCTACCGAGCTCTATTAGTAGAAGATAATGAAGTGAATCAAATTATCGCCAAGGGTGCATTGAAGCGGTTAGGGATAAGCACTGATGTTACTAATAATGGTGAAGAAGCTATCGATGCGATTCAAGACAAACATTACGATGTCGTGCTTATGGATTGTGAAATGCCAATTATGGATGGTTTTGAAGCAACTCGATTGATTCGACAGTGGGAAAAAACACAAGATCGGCACGTGCCTATTATTGCACTGACCGCAAATGAAAGTACGGAATGCCAAAAAAGTTGTTTAGAAGCTGGAATGGATGATTTTATGCAAAAACCGTTTCGAGCAGATGAACTAGAAACTATTTTGGCGCGGTTTCCAAAAGAATCACTTCATTAGTCAATGGTATTAGGATTATAAATGACCTCAGTATTACCTGTTGTTCTCATTGTTGACCAAGCAGAATCAGAGAATGAACAAAGTTTGCAATTGCTTGACGGTATTAGCGCAGATTTTGTTGCTTGTAACGATGCCAGTGATGTTTTTTCGCTTGTTAAAGAGAAACAACCTGCTGTGGTGATATTAAGCTCCCAGCTGGATGGAAAAGATGGTTATCAAGTATTGAACCATCTAAAGTCTCAGGCAGAAACCAGCCATATTCCTGTTATGTTTGTACCTTCTAATTTCGGTGAACGGCAAATGAGGTTGCATGCCGACATGATGAGGCGGGCCGAAGTTCTTCCCAAACCTGTTGATCAAATGCGTTATCGGCAATTAGTAGAATTTTATGTTCAGCTTTATCAATACAGAATTGCAATAGAAGCTATTGGCGGAGAGAAAAATAATCGCTCGCTAGTCGAAGGGCGTGATGAGGGTGTATTGGTGGTGGATGAACAGGGCAAAGTTTGTTTTGCCAATGGTGCCGCAGAAAGATTGTTGGATATGCGTGTTTATGCACTGTGCGGCCAATATCTAGAGTCGATTTTTCAAGAGAGTAATGACTCTTTGGTGTCGAACTGGAAAAAACACCCTATCTCAAAAGTTATTCAAACGGAGCAGATTTTACAAGTTGAAAGTGCAAAGTTATGGTGCGCAAATGGGGATACCATCAATGTGAAATTTGCAGCTATCCCGATTTTTCAGTTGCCAGGGGCAAAATTATTATTTGCTTTTCGTCGCCTGACAGAATCCAGAGAGAAGCGTGGTAAATTGTCTCATCTTGCGAGTACCGATCATTTGACGGGTTTACCTACGCGGATGAGGCTGGATGACTTTGTTAGTAGCGCTATTCAAAAGGCTCGAAATGAAAGCAATCATTTCGCATTGTTGATAGTGGATCTTGATCACTTTAAATATATCAATGAAACGCTTGGCCATGATTTAGGTGATGCGTTAATAAAAGTCGTTGCCCAACGTATATCTCAGCTGTTAAGAAAAGATGATGCTGTTTGCCGGATGGAGGGCGATGAATTTGCTGTGGTGTTAGGTGAGCTTGATCATCCCAGTCATGCTGGAGCCGTCGCTAAAAAAATCATTGATAGGTTACACGAACCCTTTTTCGTGGATGGCCATGAGATATTTACCGGCTGTTCTATCGGCGTTGCTATTTATCCGAGTTGTGGGGATGATACCGACAGTTTGATTAAAAATGCGGAAGCCGCGGTGGCACGAGCAAAGAATCTGGGTAGAAATAACTATCAGTTTTATACCGTTGAGATGAACAAACAGCGAGCGGATAGGATGGAGTTAGAGCTCGATCTACGCAAAGCGTTAGAGGGATCTCAGTTTGGGTTAGAATACCACCCACTGATAAGCCATGATGAGCAGACTATTGAGGCGTTTGAAGTTCGCTTGGTGTGGCAGCACCCAAGGCGCGGCTTACTTGAGGTCGAAGATTTTTTGCCGATTGCTGAAGATGCGGGCTTTGGCCCTGATCTTTATCGTTGGATGTGGCAGCAAACGAGTAAAGAGTTAAGTGAGCACGGTCAGTCGTTATCCGGTGTGAAATTGTGCATGCCTATTTCCCCCTCTCTGTTTGCTCAAGATGATATCGTTGATTGGCTATTAGGGCAGACGGCATCGGCTGGGTTAAACCCTGAAGATGTGTTAATTGAAATTCCGGAATCTACCCTGATGGCGCGAGGTTTATCATTTTCTGGAGTGATTACTGAGTTGCAGAAAAAAGGATTTCAATTTATTTTGGATAATTTTGGTACTGGTCATGGATCGTTAGAGCTGATTCGTAGCATTCCCTATTCTATGATAAAAATCAGCGAGCGCTTCATTGATAAAATGACGGAATCAAAAGCGGATGAATTGATTGTGGATGGTATTATTTACCTAGCACACAACCTAGGGTTTCAAGTGATAGCGACAGGGGTAACACGCCCTGAACAACTGGCTTTTCTACAAAGTAAGGGCTGTGATTGGGTGGAGGGAACCTGTGTAAACAACGATATTGCCAAAGAGCTGCTAGAGAAAGTTCCAGGGCGATTTCGTTGATTTCGGTATTAAGCTAACGTTTTAACCTAGCAATGCATTCATCCACAAACCGATATCTCTGATTTCTTTCAAACACAGTTCGTGCCCCATAGGGTATTGGTTGTAACTTACGTTGTAGTGATGCTTGGTTAGGTCATCAAAGGCTTTTTTTGAGGCCCTTGGTGTGACCATGTCATCGTTATCACCATGGGCCATATGAATAACGATGCCTTTGTTAGCATCGCTTGCTTCATCCTTTAAACTATTCTCTCGAGGCATGTACGTTGATAGTGCCAAAATGCCAGCTAATGGAGATGGGTGTCGCAGTCCTGTGTGAAGGGCGACAGCTCCCCCTTGAGAGAAGCCTACCAGCAATATCTTTTCAGGTGGAATACCGTTTTGAATTTGTTGTTCAATAAGTTGATTGATGGTTTCGCTGGTTTCTATAAGGTCTTGTTCATTAATCCTGCGAATTTCGCTTAACTCCAGAATGTCGTACCAGGAACGCATTGCGATATTGTTGTTGCATGTGACGGGTCGAATGGGGGCATGGGGGAATATAAAGCGTACGCTAAGGCCGTCAATTAGCTTGAGGTGAGGGATGACAGGTTCAAAATCGTGGCCATCGGCACCGAGCCCGTGAAGCCATATAACAACAGAATTCACAGGTTTTTTGGGTTCTACATATACAGCATCGAACATGATGTTATTGTTAGCCTAGGAGTAGATTGGAGGAATTAACGCTTTTTGCGTGCTTCTTTTTCTTCTAGCGTGATTTGTCGAGCTTCATCTTCTAACATAACGGGGATGTCGTCTCGAATGGCATAAGCAAGGCCGCTGGCGTAACAGATAAGCTCTTGTTTTTCAGCGTTATAGTCAAGTTTTGCTTTGCTAACGGGGCAAACGAGGATATCCAGTAATTTTTTATCAAACATAATATTAGATTCGTGTTGTGGTGGATGTTGTCATAGGTTTAGTAACCGCTATTTGGGGCTGATTATGAACGTATCCGAATTCCCCGTAAAGGCCCTTTGCAGATGATAGATACCAGCTACACTTTATAGCAGGTGTGTTGAAAGGGAGCTGGAGGAATAGCGTGGAATTATCAAAAATACTGGTGGTTGACGATGAAGCAATCAATCAGAACTTTATCAAAGGGTTGCTAGAGGGCGGGTATGATGTAAGGGCTTGCGATAGCGCTGAGATGTGTCTAGATTTGATGGGAAGTTGGACGCCAGATCTGTTTTTGTTAGATGTCAATATGCCGGGTATGGGGGGGCTAGAGCTGTGCAGGCAGCTAAAGGCCTCACCACAGTTAGAAGTTACCCCCGTTATTTTTGTATCAGCTTTGAATGATGCCGATGCTCGTTTGGATGGGTATGAGGCCGGCTGTGATGAATACATGGGACGCCCCTTTTCGAGTTGGGAGCTGCTAAAGAAAATTGAATTAACGTTAGCCAATAAAAAAGCGCTAGATCTCTATCGACAACGATCTGATACCGCATCGGGCGCGGCCATGACCGCGATGACAACTGCTGGTGAAATTGGCCAAGTATTACATTTTTTTCGAGAAAGCTTTGCCACAAGATCCTTTGCTGAGTTGGCGGATAAGCTCATTGAAGTAGTTAACTTCTATGGGGTTAGCTCAATTGTCGAGATAAAAACCAATTTCGAAATTGTTCAGAGAACATTTCGAGGTAATATGTTCTCTGTGGCTGAGAAAAAAGTCATGGATAGTTTGCGTGGAGTTAAAAATATTCATAGTTTTGGTGCTCGTACAGCCTTCAATTACCACAGTGTTTCATTGATTGCGATGAATATGCCAGCGGATGACCCTGATAAAGCAGGTCGTTTACGAGACCATATTGCTATGTTGGTAGAAGGGGCAAACTCTCGCGCAGAAATGATTATTCTGGAACAGAAATCAGAAGACCAGCGAGCAATGGTAAATGATGCAGTCAATATTGCATCTGTTAGCCTCGTAAATATAGAGGAGCAACAGAAAGAGAGTCAAGCCGAACTTGCTGCTATCATGAATGGGTTGGTTGAAGAGGTTTCTCGCTCATTCTTAACGATGGGTATGACTGAAGAGCAGGAAGAGGATGTTATGGAGCTGATTAATGTTGCAGAGATAAAAACCAGTGAACTTTTTGAGAAAAACGAGGGATTAGGAAAAGACTTAAAGGCAGTTACAATGATGTTAGGTGTTAATAAGCACTTTACCTGATGTTAGATAAACTTTGATTTAGGACTGTTATATTTCAGTTTTTTCTTTAAATTCACACAAATCCTCTATGACACAGGCTCCACATCGGGGCTTTCTAGCAGTGCAAATATAACGCCCATGCAGAATAAGCCAATGGTGCGCATCGATAATAAATTCCTTTGGGACGTGGCGCATTAATTTTTTTTCTACATCAAGGACGTTTTTTCCTTTGGCAATCTTCGTTCGATTTGACACACGAAAAATGTGAGTATCAACTGCCATCGCGGCTTGTCCAAAAGCGGTATTTAACACTACGTTAGCCGTTTTTCTGCCAACGCCAGGCAATGCTTCTAAATCTTCTCTATTGTCAGGAACAATTGAATTGTGCTCTTTTACAAGTGCATTGCAGGTTTTAATAACATTGACAGCTTTGGTATTGTATAGACCTATGGTTTTAATATATTTTTTAAGGCCATCCACACCAAGTTTAGCAATGGCTTCAGGTGTGTTTGCGATTGGGTATAGTTTGGCGGTTGCTTTGTTTACGGATACATCCGTTGCTTGTGCTGATAGAATGACCGAAATCAGCAATTCAAAATTACTGGTATAGGCCAGTTCTGTTTTTGGGTTGGGGTTTTCTTCCCGTAAACGGTAGAATATTTGATAACGTTTGTCGGCGTTCATGGTTTACGAAATATTCCCAGTTGTGCGAACGCGACGGCTGCCTGTTGCAGGTTTTTCCATCAGGGCTGCTGCCCGTGCTTTCAGTTTGTTATCAATGATATTTTTAAGGGCCAACAAGAATCCCATAATAACAAAAGCGCCAGGTGGTAGTACTGCAAATAGAAAGCCTTTGTAGTCATCAACCAGGTGTATAGTCCAGCCTTGGGCGATGTCGCCAAACAGTAAATGCATGTTATCAAATAAGGTCGCTTGCCCAAGAACTTCACGAAGAGCACCAAGTGTTACAATGACTGCTGTAAACCCGAGCCCTGTCATTAATCCATCCAAAGCAGAGGCAGCCACGCCATTTTTACTGGCAAAGGCATCAGCGCGCCCTAGAACCGCGCAGTTGGTTACGATCAAGGGAATAAAAATGCCTAAGACTAGATATAACTCATAGGTAAAAGCATTCATTAGAAATTCTATGCAGGTAGTAAATGATGCAATGATCATAACAAAGACAGGTAAACGAACGGTGTCAGTTGTATAGTTGCGAATTAATGATACGGCAATATTGGAGGTTGTAACAACAAATGCAGTCGCCAGCCCTAAAGCTAAGGAGTTAACTATTGAACCTGATACGGCAAGTAGCGGGCATAACCCCAGCACTTGTACAAGGACTGGGTTGTTGTTCCACAAGCCGTCTTTTATGATTTTTTTGCTATCAACAGTGCTCATAGACTTGTACCTGTATCAGGGGGTGTTGCGGTGACGCTAAAGGTTGTTTGAGTTCCAAATAAAGATAGTTTATGTTCGTCAAAGTACAGCAGACTTTTGTGAACACCATCAACAAGGGCTCTGGGGGTGATGGTGGCTCCAGTAAAAGCATCAAACTGTCCGCCGTCCTTTTTTACTTTCCATTGTTCAGGCTCTAAATTTGTTAGGCTTTTGCCATTAAAACTTAATATCCAATTAGACTTTGCTAAATCAATCTTGTCACCTAAACCAGGTGTTTCAAAATGAGGGGGAACAACACGAACTCCAGTAACTGCGCCGTCTGCTTGGATTCCTACAAGAAAGTGTATAGATCCACCATAACCCTCTGGGGCGGTCGCTTGTAGGATTATAGCCGCTGGAGCATTGTCTTTAGTGGCGATATAGGCGGTACGTATTTTTTTACTGCCAAGTTGTTTGTTGGCGGCAATCTCGACAGTGTCTTCTAATAACCTATTGTCGAATAGTGACGTTGGGACAATTTCTTGCAGTGCTTTTTCCAATGCTTGACGTTTAGCAAATTCGATTTGATCTGCAGTGCCGACTTGTGTCAGCACGATAAGCCCGGTTGTTATAATGGCAAACAGCCCCATAATGATGCTGTTTTTTCGAATGGATTGACCCAAAATCATAATCAGTTCTCTACTTAGCAATACCGCTATTGGCTTTTTTATGCCCGTAGGCTCTGGGCTGGGTATAGTATTCAATCGTGGGAGCACATAGGTTTATTAGGAGCACTGCGAATGCAACAGCGTCTGGGTACCCCCCCCATGCACGAATAACATAAATTAATACACCAATTAACGCTCCGTAAATCAATTTACCTTTGTTACTTGTGGCTGCCGTTACGGGATCTGTTGCGATAAAAAAGGCGCCTAACATGGTGCCCCCACTTAATAAATGGAAGATAGGGGAGGCGTAGGTATCTGGGTCAATGATGTGGAAAATGCCTGCAAATATAAATACTCCAGACAGCATTGCTACTGGGATATGCCAGGTAATGATTTTTCGAGCAATTAAATAGATACCGCCCATTAGAAATGCAACGTTAACCCATTCCCAGCCAGCACCCGCAATATTGCCTTGGAGCACGGATGCTGATTGTAGTTTGGCTAAATCGTTTCCAGCGTAGGTTTTGAAGGTATCTAATGGTGTTGCCATTGTGATTCCATCAATAATACTGCGATCAACGGAGCCAAATATCATCTCAAATGATTGAGTGAGAGTTGGAATAGAAGATACGCCTTCCGTTGTATAGGCTGGAATCCAGGTAGTCATTTCTAGAGGAAAAGAAATCAGTAGCAGTACATAGCCTATCATCGCAGGATTAAAGGGGTTAGAACCCAGCCCGCCGTACAGTTGCTTTGCAATAACAATCGCAAAGATAATACCGATAATAGTAAGCCACCAGGGTGCTGTTGGAGGAATGGCTAATGCTAGTAATACCGCTGTTAGTACAGCGCTACCATCTTTAATCGAAAATAAGATAGGGCGGTTGCGAAGCTTTAATACGATAGCTTCAGCTGCAATGGCGACAAGTGACGCAAAAATGACATTAATTAATGTGCCCCAGCCGAATAGCGCTGTTAATACGATTAGACCAGGAATGGTTGCGTAAATAACGTGACGCATTAACGCATTCATGGTGAATGGACGGTGTACGTGGGGAGATGTTACATGTAATACGGACATGATTAGGCCTCTTCTGCCGCTTTTAATGCCAATTCTGCACTTTCTGCAGCGGTTTGGGCTTTTTCATAAGCTGTCTTTAATGCATCGTAGCTAGCGTGATCTTCAGCAAGGCTCTCGAGTGCCTTTA
>MAAC01014691.1_pt1 | contig 49651 bp, 44 predicted proteins | sample 1115981 | NCBI WGS metagenome assembly MAAC01 (sample SAMN04961126, study PRJNA320927) | seawater metagenome | isolation source: sample BD02T64 sea water enriched with oil for 64 days | place: USA:Gulf of Mexico | collected 2013-07-27 | reverse complement strand
TAAAGTACTATCTTGTAAGTTTTTTTTAGCGATATCTAACTGTGCCTGAGCAACCCCCACAGCACTTTTACTCGATTCATAATTGGCTTTTGCATTATCAAAACCTGATTGAGACACTAAGCCTTGTTTTATTAATTGGCTATAGCGAGTAAAGCCATTTTTTGCTTCAACCATAGTGGAGTTTGCTTTATCTAACTGAGCTTGAGCAGATTGTGAAGATAATTCAAAACTGCGATGATTTAATTGAGCTAGCAATTGCCCCTTTTGAACAGTATCACCAAGTTTGACGTCAACAGTTTGCACTTTCCCTATTACTTCAAAACTTAAACTTGTTGCCTCTACGGGGGCTACAATACCTGATAATGTTCGTAATTGCTGCAAGCTTGACTCTGCTACCTTTGTCCAAGCTATTGGTCTGATTACTTTTTCGGTCGTAGCGGCTTGCTCACTACAACTCAATAGAAATGTAATTAATAGGAGTGTTAATAATAAACGCATAATGATTCCAGTGTTGATAGTTACTCTATATTTAAGGCAGTAAATACAAGTAAGTAAATTGGTACTGTTAAGTACCATATACTTTGGTACTATGTAGTACCAAAGTCAACCAATAGTTAGAAAAGAGATAATGGAACGTTTCGAAAAAACCTATGCAAATGAATTAAGTTCTCGCGGACAATTAATACTTGTTGCAGCGCAAAAATTATTTCTAAAACATGGTTATGATGAAACCTCGCTTGAAATGATTATTTCTGAGGCTGGCGGATCGCGTCGTTCTATTTACAATGAGTTTGGAAATAAACAGGGTTTGTTAATGTCGGTAATACAGCAACAAGTTACCATTCAGACGGCAACAATCGCATCAATCATGACCACTGAATTAGCCCCCAGAGATGCATTAAATGAAATGTGCTTTCGTTTTGTCAAAGGTATAGTGTCAGAGACTTTAGTTTCTCTATTTCGTTTAGTTATTCAAGTGGTACCAAAATTACCAGAAGTAGGTGTGCTGATATTTGAAGAGGGACCACTCAAAGGTGCGAAGCCACTTACTGATTATTTGATGCAGCTTGATGAAGAAGGAATACTCACAATAGATGATCCCTTTCATGCCACACAAATGCTAATAGAAATGGTTAAAGGGCGTTTGCATTATAAGGCGCTCCTACAACCAAACGAACTCATACCAGACGAATATATTCAGCAACACATTGATAAAGCAGTTGACCTATTTCTTAAAGCGTATCAACCAGAGCAGTAATTGAATAAATAAACAGCAAATAGTCATTGTGTCGAGAAAAACTATTGCACAAGCAAAGATATCTCGTATAATGCCAACCACTTCAGTTAATTGCTGAAGTCACTGTGTCGCCGGAGTGATGGAATTGGTAGACATGACGGATTCAAAATCCGTTGCTTTCGAGCGTGACGGTTCAAGTCCGTCCTCCGGTACCATTTTAAAACCTTGTTAATACAAGGTTTTTTTATGTCAAAAATTTACTATATTTATAACATAAACTCCTATGGCTTCTACCTAGTTTACTTACAAGCTCATGTCGACCTAATATGAATCTGCCCTGTTTAATTAGATCAATATATCCTCTACATAGACTACAAATTTATAGACCATAAGACTCTAATTTCTTGCATTAATGCTTTGATTAATGGCTCATTTACTCTACTTTTAGCAATAACAAAATGTAATGTTGTCGCAAAGTCTAGTGCGGGTATTATTTTAACTTCTTTATTTTTTTCAGCCAAAAGTGCTTCCTCTTTTTCTAGAAAACTCAGACCTAGGCCATTTTTAACTAGTTGTAATCGAGTATCATCATCGCTCGTTTTCAAGACCGAGGGTATGTTATTTCCAAGTTTTTCTTTTAAGAAAACATCAAAAGGACAATAGTCACCCATCATTATCCATTGATGAAAGCAAAAGTCAGCTTGAGTTAATATTTTACTACAATCAAAGGTCAATGGGGCGACGGTCGTGATGGTTTGATTCATAACAGCTACACCGATAAAGTCATCGGGAATATCACCAAAAATATAACCTCCACTTAATTGCTGTTCTCTTATTTCATTGATCGTTTTTCCGGTAGATTGCTGGTGAATATCTAAGCTGATACCTGGGCAGTTTTCTTGCAAGTTTTTGGCTAATTCAGAAAGTTTCATTTTCTTGGCGGATAAGTTAATGCCTAAATGAAATGTTCCCATAATTTCATGTTGGTTATCAGCGGCTAAGTTCACTAAGTCTACCGCGCTATCAAGGGTAAGTTGTGCTTTTTTTAGCAACAATTGACCTTTATCCGTTAATGACATGCCTTTATTGGAACGAATAAATAAAGGGGTCGACAGCTCATCCTCTAGTGTTTTAATGTGAGCACTTATTGCTGGAGGGGTTGTATATAAGCGTTTTGCTGCTTGAGTTAAATTTCCTGTTTGAGCTACGGCAACAAATGAGCGTAAGTGATAAAATTCCAAAGCTAAGTTCCTTAAATTATTTTCATCGAATGCTGAATAGCGTTCACACTTATTATAAAACAAATATACCCTGTCTTAATTATTTCACCATTCAGTTATGTTGAACACTGACTTCAGCAATCGTGAATTTTGAAATCTATTCAATCAAGCTAAATTACTCCACCGAAGACGAATGATTTGATTTGTCTAGGATAACTCATAATACGAGGAGTATTTATGCAAACTGATACAAACGCATTTTCTTACCCAGCAGAACCAACTCAACAGGCAAACGATTTTTTTACGAATAAACTAGCTTGTGAAACTGATTGTTCAGATGTTTATGCAGATATTAAAGAAGGCAGTAAAAGCTATATATTATTGGATGTACGTTCTAAAGACGCTTTTGATAAAAGCCATGCAATAACCGCAGTAAGCATGCCACACAGTGAAATCAATAATGATTCATTTGCAAATTATAATAAAGACACCTTGTTTGTTGTTTATTGTTGGGGGCCAGGTTGCAATGGTGCAACTAAAGCAGGATCAAAAATTTCTGCTTTAGGTTATAAGGTAAAAGAAATGATTGGCGGCATTCATTATTGGGAGGACTTTGAACGTTATCCCGTTAATCGTCGAGTAACGCAAGTGCAAAAATAACATTTAATTGCTTAGGAGCAAGCATTCAAATTGATAATGCTTGCTAGTTTTTACTCGGAAATATTGGAGTTTTAGATGGTTACCTGTTTTATTGAATATGTTATTGATGCGAATAAAGTCAAGGAATTTGAACATTATGCCAAGCTATGGATTCCGCTAGTCAACAATTTTGGCGGGCTACATCATGGATATTTCTTGCCTTCAGAAGGCGCAAATAACAAAGCATTAGCTCTGTTTACGTTTCCCAATTTGGCGGACTATGAACAATATCGGAATGCTTCTATTAAAGATTCAGCATGTATTGCCGCTTTTGATTATGCAGATCAAACTCAATGTATCAAAAGCTACCAACGTAATTTCTTTCGCCCTCTATTTAAATAATCTGCACTCAAGTTAAAAAATTATTTTTGGAATAAAAATGAAATATTGCATCCAACTGGCCACAGGCAAAGATCAAGAGTCCTTAATGTTAATGATAGAAGAACATGCAATGTTTGAAGGTCACAAGCTTGATACATATAAAAATCAATCTCTTAAATTAGATACACTCCCCGTTACCATTTTTGTTGTCTATTCAAATAACAAACTTGTTGGATATATGTCGATAATAAAGCAGTTTTCTACTTGGGATATGGATTGGTATTTATATCTCGACTGCTTGTATTTAACCAAAGAAACTAGAGGGAAGGGAGTCGGTTTGAAATTAATGCAGAAACTAAAGGCTTTTGCAAATGAAAATATGATTAATACCATACAATGGCAAACACCAAGAGATAATCTACCCGCAATTGAGTTTTATCAAAAATTAGGCGCAATCACGAAAGAAAAACAACGATTTTTCTGGCCTGTTTAGCCGCTCAGTTATGTTAAATTAATAGTTGAATTAACAAATTCAATGGGTAAAAATAATAGCTGCCTTGTTCGTTTCAAGGCTTTCATTCACTATGGCTAGCTTCTTCCTGTGGCATAGGTATGAAACTAAATAATTTTTTCGTTTAAATCTCATATTGGAAAACCAATGGAAAAACTTAACAAACAATTAGATTTTATAATTGAATTAGATAAGCTCAAAAGTATTTATCGACAAGCCCTTGTGAAGTCAGATAAAAATAGGTTTGAAAATAGTGCAGAGCATAGCTGGCACATATCATTGACAGCTCAAATACTTCATGAATACGCTGTAGAGAAGGTGAACATTTCACGTGTAATGAGCATGTTACTTATTCATGATATTGTAGAAATTGATGCTGGAGATATGTTTGCCTTTTCTGACGAAAGCTCTCATGTTGAGCAAGAAGAAAAAGAGGCTTCTGCCGCAAGCCGTATATTTGGTTTATTACCTGAAAAGCAGTTTTTAAGTTTTAAGGAATTATGGTTTGAGTTTGAAAAAGCTGAAACTATCGATGCTAGATTTGCAAAAGCAATAGATCGCATTTTACCATTATTGCAAAATATGAGGAATGAAGGTGGAAGTTGGGTTAGACATAATGTAAAAAAATCACAGGTTATTAAACGAAATGAATACCTTGATAAGCTAGCTCCTCAATTGTGGTTATACGTGTGTGAACAAATTGACCATGCTGTAGAACAAGGTTGGTTGAGTGATTCCTAATCTTTTCGTATCAAGTTAATTATGAAGACAAAAAACAGCTTGTTACTTTCGTGCATCTGCATTTTAGGCTACAATTTTTACTTATTTTTAGGGCTGAAGAAGTTTATTAAAGGAGTTGGTGTTGATTTCAGGTTATAAAGTCAGTTCTGAAACTGATGATATGGACATAGCTGTTATTCACGGTTATATTTCTAGATCTTATTGGGCCAAAAATATTCCATTAATCACAATGGAAAATGCAATTAAGAATTCACTATGTTTTGGTGTGTTCACTGACTCAGGGAATCAAGTTGCATTTGCTCGAATGGTTACAGATTCAGCAACCTTTGCTTATTTAGCAGATGTGTTTGTTTTAGATAAACATCGTGGTAAAGGTATTAGTAAGTTATTAATGAAAAATATTATTGAACATCCAAATTTGCAAGGTATCCGTCGTATGGTGCTTGCTACAAGTGATGCACATGGTCTGTATAATAAGTTTGGATTTAAAGCATTAAGTTCTCCAGAATCTTTCATGGAATTACACCGACCAGATGTCTATGAATAAGCATAATATGCTGCTTAATAAGAAAAAATAAAGGCAAGAAGTAATATGATAATAAAACTTGAAAATTCGAATGAAGAAATTGCTAATCGAATTTATACTATTTTTCAAAATTCGTATAAAATTGAAGCCCAACTTATTGGCGTTCTTGATTTTCCTCCACTATTACGAAGTGTTAAAGACATAGTTAATTCAAAAACGAAGTTTTATGGTTTTAATGATAGTGAAAGTGATTGTCTCGCAGCAGTTATTGAAATAGTAATTGAAGAAAAGCGCTTAGATATTCATAGTTTAACTGTTGACCCAAAGTACTTTAGGAAAGGTATCGCGGACAAATTGATAAGTTATGCTCTAGAAGCATTTGACTTTACAGATGCAATTGTAGAAACAGCTGTTGTAAATCAGCCTGCAATTAATTTATATAGTAAGCATGGCTTTGTTGAATTTAAAAGGTGGACTCCGTCACACGGCATTGAAAAACTAGCAATGTCGGTTCAATATGCTCTCTAACTCGGTAAACTCTGTTTGATTTATGTTTCTCTAGCAAACATTTTTACTGACTTCAGTGTTAAATTTTCTTTCAATAGCATCCTATTGACGCGCAAACTTGATTTGGATTAAGCAAAACTATCAAGCTAGTGATCGTGAAAGTAATTTAATTATTATTAGTAGAGAAGGGAACTTTAAGCGTGATAGGTGTTCTTATTATGTGAATACTTTTATTTCCCTTAGTGTTTTATGTTTTTTAATGCGTTTACTTGATTTCAGGTAAACGCTTTTTTTTGTCATTAGGTTTCTGTTAAAGCTTTGTAAACACCAATTATTGCATCGGGTTATATCAGTATCGATTTCAAAATGTTCTTTTTGAAATTTGAAGTTTATAAAATATTCGTTAAGCTTCTTAGCCTGTCGTTACTGCTTCATGTTTTGTTTAATATTTAGTTGCTTTTTAGCCACTTTGGCACTGTAAATTTAAGGCGTTCTGGAATATATTCAGGCATTTTTTGAATATTACGTTAGGCTTGTGACTTTTTTGCGAATTTGATTAGCACATTCGGCTAAAACAATAGCGCCAGCGGTAGAAACATTCAAAGAATTACCCATGCCAAACATAGGAATGTGTATTTGTTGATGACTTAATTGTAATGCTGCTTCACTCACCCCCTTGCGTTCATTGCCTAATACTAAAACACAGGGTGATGGATAGGTAACATCATTATAATCAACTGACTGATGGCAAAGTTCAACACTAAAAACTGTATACCCTTTATCTAATAACGTTTGCACGCTGGAAATAGTGCTATTACTATATTCAATACAAACCCATTTAGCTTCATTTCTCGAGGCTTTCTTCAACTTTTTATCTGAAATAGTAAGTTCACCACAGATAATGATTTTTTCGATAGCAAAAGCATCAGCCAATCGAATAAAGGCACCAATGTTGTAGCTATTAGTGACATTATCCAATACCACCACCAACGGGATTTTGGGTTTGTGTAAATATTCATTTCGAGTTGGTTTGTTTATTCTAAGGTCTTCTTTACTAAGCTGTATTTTTGAATTCATGGCATATATTCTTGTTAAATACTAATAGGATGGCATAGTTAATTTAGCCACTTAATTAGAGATAGTATCAGGGAGTGATATTATTGTTTCAGCGATTGATATGTAATTTTCCCTCAATTAGCTCTTTTTGGCTAGCCAAATATTCCGTCATAAAACGTACAAATGTTTGAATTTTTATGTTTTTACGCATGTCAGGATGGCTTAAAATCCACAAGTCATATTTACCTTCAGAAATGTACGGGGGTATTCGGACAATGTCTGGATCAGTATCCCCTTTAAAACAAGGTAATATTGAAACCCCCAAGCCCTGTTTACATGCTTCTAATTGCAAAAGGGAGTTTGATATTTTATGTTTTGAAGCAAATCTAGGGTACTCTTTTGCAATAAGACCAATTGGGCGTCGTAGTTTGTCGGTCCAGCCTATCCAATTTTGCTGCGCGAGCCATGTTGAGTCATCTAGTTTAGCGATATATTTTTTACTGATGTAACAAGCTCTGTGAATAACAGCAACCTTACGGCCAATAAGATATTCAGGTGGATTTTTCACTATTCTAAAAGCAACATCAGCTTCACGGTTAGCTAAATTTAACTCTTTAATTGAGTCCAGTATTTCAATGTCTATATTGGCATACAGTTTACAAAAGTTAGCAAAAGCGGGCATTAACAAACCTGAGCCTAATAGATCGGGCATAGTGACTCTTATATCTCCAGCAAGATCTTCATCTTTTCCAATGATCTTGCGCTCTACCGAGCTTAATCTTTCTTCTAAATAAGAGGCCTCATTATAAATTTCTTCGGCAAGTTTAGTTTTGATATAGCCTTTGGAACTTCGCTCAAATAGGCGCTGACCTAGGGCTAATTCAAAGCTGTTTATTCGTCTTGATACTGTGGTGTGATTAACTCTTAGATGAGTTGCTGCAGCCCTTACCGAACCCGCTTTACATACGGATAAGAAAAACTTTAAATCATCCCAATTCAACATAGTGCTTACTCAATATTTATCGCTAAAGGGTATTATAATAGAAACAGTGTTAATTAAGTGGTGCATTTATGCAACAGCTTAATGCATTTTAGATTATTTACTCGTTTGTTTAATACGTCTTAAGATGTTTTACACAATATATGCACAGCTAAGTGCATATATTTGTTTATAAACAAAGGAGAGTAAGATGAAAAACAACAGTTTAGGTAAGTCATATTTAATTGAAAAACAAGTGACTATAAATGCACCGTTAAATAAAGTTTGGCAGGTGTTGGCTGACTTTAATGATGTATACACTTGGGCACCAACGGTAACGCATTCTAATGGTTTAGATGACAAAAATAATCAAGTAGGGGCTGGAAGGCACTGTAAAATAGAAGGTTTTGGTTCTATAGATGAGGTAATAACACAGTGGCGAGAAAATGAAGGTTTTACTTATACTATTTCAGATTTAGGTCCATTAACTCAAGGTTTAAGTCGCTGGACTTTAACAGAAAATACCGCAAATAAAACCACAATAACGGTAGAGTTTGGTTATGAGCTAAGGTTTAGTTTAGCGGGTAAGTTATTACATAAATTGGTTATGCGTAGAAAACTTGAAGCGGGTCTACCTGAAACTTTACAAGCGCTAAAGAAGCGAGTTGAAAGTGGTAAGCTTGTTAGGCCTTTACTGACAGATGCGCTAGCATCACATATGTCATAAATCGCTTTTATTATGAAAAAAGTTCAACTATTAAGTGGCGAAATTGCCGATAAAAATGCACCCCAAGCACTACTAGAAGACGGTAGAGCTTGTATACCTCAACATTATCTTAAATATCAACATACCATTACGAGTGTTGAAGAGCTTATTTTAAAGTTGGAATATTGTGACAGGTATCCCATTTTTGTTTCTCAAGATGCTCTAGGAGTAACGATACAAATTGGCATTATTGGTGCTGATAACTATAGCGGTAACCAGCAAAATGAAGCATTTAAAATAGTTTATGGCAGGAAATGGCGAATAGAACCACAATTACCTAGTGCTGAAATTGTTCAGACGGTTTTTCTTGCGATTAAAAAGGCAAGAGAACATGAGGTGAGAGAATTATTTCGACTAACCAATATGGATAAAGTAACAACCCCATTTAATGGTCACCATGATTTGATTATGTTAATAAATAGTAAGGAGCAACTTAACAGAGTAGATGAAGAAAAGTCGTGGCAGCAGCTTCAAAGTGAACTAGATAACATTCGTTATGATCATGCCTCTTTTCACCTACTTAATATTGAAAACAGATACGAAAAATACTGGCTAGTTGAAATTGAAGTTCTAGTGGAACCTTTAACAGCGTTACCTGAATTAAGGCAACATCAGTTGCTGGTATTAGTATTGGACAAATTAACTCTTAATGTCTTATGTTATCAGTTAATGGCTGAGCTCATTCGTTTAAGTGACCGACATGTGGATGAGCACTTTATGTATTTAGGAGTAGCAAGGTTTAGTCAGAAAAATGATATTAAAGTTATTGCTAATATCTCGGCTAATACCCGAGGGCTTCATAAGTTATTACATGCTGCTGAGTTTGAAAAAAAGTGGCGAAATGAAAACTATTTAGTTGATCTAACGCGGGTACCTCACCTAAGAGCGAGCATACTTTCAGAGCGGATAAAAGGTTTATTAAACTCGTTCAACAGTATTGATGGAATATTGCCTAATTATCGTTGATGTTAGGCTTTATACTGATTGGTATTATCAATGAATATCGTTAAAGTGTTTTATTTCTAGTAAAGTAAGTAGTTATTATTAAAACTATAAATCGTAGTGTTTGCCATGTTTACAGATGAAATTAATAACTTACCCGTACTTTATTCTCTAAGAAATTGTCCGTATGCCATACGCGCAAGGTTAGCAATATATAAATCGAAACAAGAAATTGCATTGATAGATGTTGTTTTAACGAATAAACCTGAGGAAATGATAACGGCATCACCCAAAGGTACTGTACCTATTTTAGTGCTTGAGCAAGAAGGAGAGCCATTGAAGGTTATTGATGAAAGTTTAGATATTATGCTTTGGGCATTAAAGAAGGCTGACCCAGATGATCTTTTACATAATAAACAAGAAAATACCGATACGAGTAAATTAGCGGACATGCTCAGTTTAATTGCTATTTTTGATAATGAATTTAAAACGCAATTAGAAAAGTATCGATGCGCCAAACGTTATCATGAAGATAATTTACTTGAGCTCAGACAAGCCTGTGAAAAACATCTACACAATATAGAAGAGCGGTTGAATCAGCATTCGTTTATTATCTCAGACAAGGAAAGCTTAGCAGATATCGCGTTGTTACCTTTTATAAGACAATTTGCAAAAGTCGAGCGTCAATGGTACTTACAATCACCTTACCCAAAGCTTCGACAATGGTTGAATAATTACCTGCAAAGCCCGATGTTTTCAAAAGTAATGGCTATACACAAACCATCTTAAGATGATTACTTCACATTTTAAACCTAGCTATCCGTCTGCTATTAATGCTTTTATTTCTCTCATCTTGAAAAGGCCCTGCATGCGCATAGTGGTTATTACCCCAGCCATCGCTGCTCCACCAATACCTGCGGTCATGATATCTGCCCCCGTTAAATAAAGGTTTTTGACTTTAGTTTCAGTGTGTAAGTGGGCTTGTTTAAAGCGTTCAACGGTATGTTCTAACCCATATATTTCGCCTTTATCATTTAATTGATAGCACTCAGTGGATAATGGCGTTGACAATTCATAATAATCTAGTGCCGCTTTAAGTTGTGGCCTATGTTCAAAGAGTTTTTCAAGTAACTTTCTAGACAGTTGCTCTTTTAATGCTTCATAGTCTTCTCCACGTTTATTCCAATCCGTGCCCAACCATTTTTCAAACCAATCCATATTCGCTAACGTGACAATTTCAACCGTTGATTTATTTGGAAATCGTTCATTCCACTCAGGATCTTTACTTGAGGGAAAAGAGATATAAACCACAGGAAACTCTCCATTTCCACCTTTAGCTTTTTCATAATTAGCAACATTAAGTTCGTGATCAGGCGTTGCATAAATCCATAAATTAGTGGTATCTAAGCCAAGTTCTTCGCTGGTACCGTTAAAACCACAGTATAAACACAGTGACGCCCCTGAAGGTTTAATTGTTTCTGCTTGTTTTTTAAGATTATATTGCTGTTGAATTTCTATCGGTAATAACTTAGTAATTGTATTAATGTAACCAATATTACTAACAATTTTCTTCGCATTAATGACCAGACCACTACTGAGTTTTACTCCCCTAGCTTTATTATTTTTCACAATAACGTGTTCAACTTTAGCATCGGTAAATACATCTCCACCGGCTGCTAATATGGTGGGAATTATTTCACGGGCAATTGCTGACGCGCCGCCAATAGGGTAAGCCCCCCCGTGTAAATAATGCTTAACTAATAAAGCATGCATTAAAAAACTGGCTTTGTTCGGGGCTAAACCGTAATCCCCCCATTGACCTGTTAAAACTGAAATAAGTTTTTGATTGCTGGTTAAGCCCTCTAGCACTTGGCGAGTTGTTTGAAAATACTCAGGTCGAACAAACTTTGGACGTAGCCAATGAAACGCTTTAACCATCCACCTAGGTAAGGCTTGTGCAGCAAAAAACTTATTGGAATTAAAGCTAACGTCTCTGACTAAATTTACGTAGTTGTTGATGGCTTCTTGATCATCAGGGAATTTTTGTGATAATGATTTGATAAAGTTATCAGTACCCGCGATAAAATCAAACGACTCATCTCCAATAATTATTTTATCGTATACAGGGTCCATCGCCTGCCACTTTAAGCGTTTCTCACTAACAAGGTCGAAAATTTTCCTCAGCGGTGAATGTGCTCGGTGTACTTCGCCAATGTAATGTACACCAACATCCCACTCATAGCCCTTGCGTTGATATGCATGGGTAAAACCTCCTGCGGTGTAATGTTGTTCTAACACACACACTTTTTTACCCAGTTTGGCTAATAGTGCAGCATTGATGAGGCCACCAATGCCAGAGCCAACCACAATAACATCGTAATTATCTTTTACGTTTTTAACTTGTAGACGGCGCCCTGTACGAACAGGAATCTTTTTTCTTTTATTTATGGTTGATTCAGTCATTATTATTTTATTTTTTATTTTTAACTTTATAACAGAGTATCAAAAAGTATTGCCATGGTCTGTTATTTTTACTTTGTAAGGAATGTGATTCCATTGTGTTTTGTAGACTTCTAACTTTCAGTCAATAACTGGTTTTCATCTCAGTGTTTTCTTTCACTTATATATCGTATTAACGCAAAGTCATTGTTGCCATAAATAAAAAATTGTATTTTAAAATAGCGCAATAATTAATTTGAATAGGTTGATCATAAATATGTTATTTACCTTTCGTTGCACATTTTTATTTAAACTTTACAGTCATTAAGATAAATTACTGTCAGCTACATTAACCTCAATTAGGAATTTTTATGAAACTAGCCTCTCTTGCCTTGCATCACGGATACGATTCTGAAGCCACAACTAAAGCAGCCACTACACCTATTTATCAAACGACCTCGTATACGTTTGATAGTACGCAGCATGGTGCAGATTTATTCGATCTAAAAGTTCCTGGTAATATATATACTCGGATAATGAATCCAACTACCGATGTTTTGGAACAAAGAGTTTCTGAAATGGAAGGTGGTCTTGCTGGTTTAGCCGTTGCTTCTGGAATGGCTGCAATTACTTATGCTATTCAAGCAATTACTTCGGTAGGAGACAATATTGTTAGCACAAGTCAACTTTATGGTGGTACTTATAATCTATTTGCACACACATTGCCAAGACAAGGTGTAACAGTAAAATTTGCTTCTGGCGATGATTTAGCCACATTTGATCAACTAATTGATGAAAACACCAAAGCAGTATTTTGTGAATCTATTGGCAACCCAGCAGGTAATGTGATTGATCTTGAAGGTTTAGCCAAAATTGCTCATAAGCATGGGGTACCATTAATCGTTGATAATACCGTTGCTAGCCCAGCTTTGTGTCGTCCTTTTGAGCATGGTGCCGATATTATTGTTCATTCATTAACTAAATATATTGGTGGTCATGGTACTAGCATTGGTGGAATGATTGTTGATTCTGGAAAATTTGATTGGGTTGGAAACAAGAATAGATTTCCAATGTTAAATGAACCGGATCCTTCTTATCATGATGTTGTTTATACAGAAGCTTTAGGGGCTGCGGCTTATATTGGTCGTTGTCGCGTGGTACCGCTTAGAAACACAGGTGCAGCATTAGCGCCACATAGTGCATTTTTGATTATGCAAGGATTAGAAACGTTATGTTTGCGTATGGAACGTCACTGTGAAAATGCTTTAAAAGTAGCCAAATACCTTAATGCTCATGAAAAAGTAAACTGGGTTAATTATGCTGCTCTACCTGAAAGCCCTTATAATGAACTTTGTCAGAAAATGACTAATGGCCAAGCATCTGGCATATTAAGTTTCGGTATAAAAGGCGGTAGCGAAGCCGGAGGGAGGTTTATTGATGCCCTTAATATGATTTTACGTTTAGTGAATATAGGTGATGCAAAATCGCTAGCGTGTCACCCAGCTTCAACAACCCATAGGCAATTAAATCCTGAAGAGCTAAAATCTGCAGGTGTTCCTGAAGACTTAGTAAGAATTTCTGTTGGTATTGAACATGTTGACGATATTATCGCCGATATTGAGCAAGCATTAGAAAAAGCTTAAATAGAACTTGTCCTTTAAAGCTAAACAAAATTGCATATGTTGTGAATTATAGGCTTATAGTCGTTATACTATAAGCCTGCTTTTAATTTTAATTTAAAGCAATAATATAATCATCAACACTATTTCAAATAGCATTAGGCAACTTAATGATAAATAATGATCTTCTTCGTCGCATCTGTACAATTTTCAACTTTAATGATGACAAAATACTTACCGTGTTTGAGTTAGGGCAATGTTTAATTACCGCAGATCAGCTAGCTGATTTTTTTAAAGAAAAAGATGAAAGTGCTTATAAAGCTTTATTAGATGTAGAGTTAGCTAGCTTTTTAAATGGTTTAATTATTGATAAAAGAGGCCAGAAAGATGGCCCTCAACATCAAGCTGAACAAGAGCTAACTAATAATCTTATTTTTAACAAGTTAAAAATAGCATCGGCGTTAAAAGCAGACGAGGTAATTGCTATTCTTGAGTTAGCTGATCTGAGTCTAAGTAAATATGAGCTAAGTGCATTTTTTAGAAATGTGAATAATAAGCATTACCGAGAATGTAGCGATGATGTATTGTCTACTTTTCTAAAGGGTTTAAAAATTCAAGCACAACAGTAGTTTTATCATTTTTTTAGCAGAGACATTGAATGCCATTTTCAAAACTAGGTTTATCTGAGCCAATCCTAAAAGCAGTAGCTGATTTAGCTTACACCATGCCTACTGCTATTCAAAAACAGGCAATACCTGTTATTTTATCAGGCAAAGACCTTATTGCTGCCGCACAAACAGGCACAGGTAAAACAGCGAGTTTTGTATTACCATTATTAGAAATGTTAAATACGGAACGTAAACTCCGCGGTAAACGCATTCGTGCACTTATTCTTACTCCCACACGTGAGTTGGCTGTTCAGGTTGAAGCGAGTATTAGTCAATACGCCAAGTATTTAAAGCTTAGTTCTATGGCCATGTATGGTGGTGTTGATGCTGCTCCTCATAAACAACGTTTGATTTGGGGTGTCGATATTATAGTGGCAACTCCCGGTAGGCTTTTAGACATGGCACATCAGCGCGCTTTACATTTTGACGAACTTGAAGTGTTAGTATTAGATGAAGCTGACAGAATGCTTGATATGGGGTTTATCGATGATATTAATAAAATTATTGAGCGACTGCCTAATCAGCGTCAAAACTTATTGTTTTCTGCCACTATTTCAACTGAAGTACGTTCATTAGCTAAAAGAGCGATTAGTAATCCAGTAGAAATATCTATTGCGCAAAACAGTGCTTCAAAGCCAAAAATAGACCAATGGTTGGTTACAACTGATAAAGGAAATAAATCTGCATTATTAAGTCACTTGATTAAAGATCTGCAGTGGCAACAGGCGCTTATTTTTATTGAAACAAAGCACGGCGCAGCTAAATTGGTCGGTCAATTAGAAAAGCGAGGCATAAAGGCTGAAGCCATTCATAGTGGTAGAACCCAAGCTGTTCGTGAAGAAATATTGAGTGATTTTAAATCAGGTAAAATTTGCTTTTTAGTGGCGACAGGAATAGCTGCAAGGGGTCTTGATATTGGTGCGTTAGAGCGAGTTGTAAATTATGACTTACCTGACCAAGTAGATGATTATATTCATAGGATTGGGCGAACAGGTCGTGCAGGAGCCTCTGGAGAAGCGGTATCTTTTGTTTCAAAAGATAACTTTAGAAATTTATGTGCTATTGAAAGCCGCTTAGGTCATGTTATTTCTCGAAAAGAAATTGATGGTTTCCCAGTTAAAAAAGTAGTGCCTGTCTCTATTTTGAATTTTATACCTAAAAATAAGCGTACCTAAGAATAAGCGATAATCGGACCTAAAAAGCTCACTTAGCAAAAGGAGATATATGAACCAATACCTTATGACTAAATACTTTATGGAAAAGCGCCTATCAATTATATTAGTTTTATTCGTTACGCTATGTATTGTGATTTTTTCTTTTTGGCCAAGTGCACCCAATTTTGAAGAATATACAGCAGGAAATGAGAGAAAAGCGGCATTCTTTAGTTATTTTTTACCCCTTATAGATGAAAAAAATAAAGCCATAGCAAGCAGTAGGAAACAACTAATATTATGGAACAAAAGTAGAAATGATATAGGTTGGTGGGATACGCGAAAATTAGCTGATTTAGCGGTTCAATATCGAGTGAAAAACTTTAGCATTGATGATGATACCTCTTGGAAAGCATTACTAAAAAATGTAGATGTACTTCCTCCGTCACTTGTATTGGCGCAAGCAGCCAATGAAAGTGCTTGGGGGACATCGAGGTTCGCCAAGTTAGGTAATAATTATTTTGGTCAATGGTGTTTTAAACATGGTTGTGGCCTTGTGCCTGAGCAAAGAGATGCAGACAAAGCGCATGAAGTCGCTGCTTTTGACTCCCCTGGAAAGTCTCTTGAAAGCTATATGCAGAATTTGAATAGTCATCGCGCTTATCAGTCATTACGTGATATTCGCACACAGCTTCGTAAGGAAAAACTGCCAATAACAGGTGATGCTTTAGCCGCAGGGCTAACTCATTATTCTGAACGTGGCGAGGCATATATAGAAGAGTTGCGTGCCATGATCATATTTAATAAGCTGTTTAAATATGATGAAAGCATTAATAACATATAAGTATTGTTATGGGCTAAGAAAGATAGTTTGTGTTAAACTTCGCCATCGAATTAAATAAACCATTTTTAACACAGAAGTAAACACTATGATTATGACACTTATACGCTGGCCAATAGGTCGCCTTATTTTATTAATTAATTTTATTTTTTCCCCAAAATCACCGAAAAGAACGGCTGAACAACAACAGACATTTGACGCGAAAACTCAGAACTTAAGCTTGTATCAGTTACCTAGTTGCCCTTTTTGTGTGAAAGTACGCCGTACAATGAAACGTGAAGGTTTGAATATAGAGTTGCGTAATATCAACAAAAAAAATGATTACCGAGAAGAGCTGATTCGTGAAGGCGGCAAACGTGCAGTGCCTTGTTTACGCATTGAGCAAACCGATGGTCAAGTACAATGGCTTTATGAATCAAGCGATGTTGTTGCACACTTACAACAATTAGCGAAAGCAGCTTAAATGTTAACATAACAAGCTTAATTTTTTAGTTTTCGTTTAATATAAGCCATGTAGCTGAAATTATTTTCCCTATATTAGTGTCTAATAACTCAAGTACTTTTGCTAAGTTGTTTGACGCTGATATGTTAAAATCCCCAAAAAAATCTTATCTTAATGATTCTCATGTTACTGACGAGTCAATTTATCATGAACGTCGTCATTTATTGAAACAAATGGGCTTCATGGGCGCCGGTGTACTAATGAGTTCGGCAATTACACAAAACGCCAAGGCTGGATTTTTTAATGACGATGATGAATCAACCTTTCAAACCAAGCCACTTAATTACAGAAAAGATACTTTAAACCAAGCATTATTGAGAACGCCCGAACAAAAAGTTATTTCACACAATAATTTTTATGAATTTGGATCCAAAAAAGATCAACCAATAGAATTAGCGCAAGGCTTTGACGTTGACCCATGGCAACTAAAAGTATCAGGAGAATGTGATCATCCATTGACGCTAGATTATGATGATTTGGTTAATATGTTCCCTTTAGAAGAGCGTATTTATCGTTTGCGCTGCGTTGAAGCTTGGTCAATGGTTATCCCTTGGATAGGTTTTTCTTTGGCAAGCTTATTGAAAAAAGTGGCACCTAATTCTCGCGCAAAATATGTTGCGTTTGAAACCTTGTATGATCCTAAGCAAATGCCTGGACAAGCAGACAGACGTTTAGGTGGAGGTATTAAATATCCCTATGTGGAAGGTTTACGAATCGATGAAGCGATGCACCCATTAACTTTAATGAGTGTTGGCTTATATGGAAAAACACTACCACCGCAAAATGGTGCGCCTATTCGCTTGGTTGTGCCATGGAAATATGGTTTCAAAAGTAGTAAATCTATTGTAGGCATTAAATTGCTAGAGCATAGACCGCCCACTACATGGAACAAATTAGCGCCAAGAGAATATGGATTTTACGCTAATGTGAATCCCAACCATGATCATCCAAGATGGAGCCAAGCCAGTGAACGTCGAATAACTACAGGTGGTTTGTTTGCGCGAAATCGCATCCCTACATTACCTTTTAACGGCTATGGTGAAGAAGTAGCGGATTTATACCGAGGTATGGACCTATCAAAACATTACTAATAGGTATCAGAATAAGGTCTGAAATTAGCGTTGAAATGTACCTAATATGAAAAGTGAAAGTAAAATTTTTTTCTTAAAGCTGCTTATTCATTTGGGCGCTTTGTTACCCTTAGTTAATTTATATTTTTTAGCCTTTAAGGATGAACTAGGTGTCGATCCGGTTGAAACTGTTATTCACTTTACCGGTATAGGCGCACTTAACTTATTGTTATTAACCTTAAGTGTTACTCCAATTGTAAAAACATTTAGGCAAGGTTACTTGTTGAAAACTAGACGGGTTTTAGGACTTTATGCCTATACTTACGCGGTATTTCACTTGCTTAACTTTCTTGCCTTTGAAGTTCAATTTGATGGTGCATTGTTTATCAGTGAAGTGATCAAACGCCCGTATATAACTGTTGGTATGGTCGCTTTCTTTCTGCTGACGGCTATGGCTATTACCTCTATAAATAAGCTAAAAAGAAAAATGGGTAAGTCGTGGCAAACGCTACACAACGTTAATTATCTAATTATTCTCTTGGTAACAATTCATTTTTATTGGTCGGTAAAGTCAGAGTTAACTTCGCCATTATTTTATATTGTGGTTGCGATAGTGTTATTGTTCTTTAGATATAAAAAAATCAAACGCTTGATCTTGTCGATGTTTATTTGAACTTTCTTTAATAATTGTATTAGAACATTTAAAGCTATTCTATAATCGGTTAGCGTCTTGAATAATCTGGCAAAAAAATGAGTGAATTAATTTGGAATGAAGGGATGAGTGTCGGCATTGATGCCATTGACGAAGATCATAAACAGATCATCGCCATACTCGCTAAATTATCCTCCATTCACGTTGAACAAATATCGCAACACGTTATTGATGGAATTTTTTCTGAGCTTGAAGAGTATGTTTTATTACACTTTGCACGAGAAGAAGCACTGTTAGAAAAAGCGGGTTATGAAGACATTGCTAGCCATAAGGCAAGTCATCAAAAGTTTGCAGAACAATTACCAGTGCTTAAACAACAGTGGTTAATAGAAGATAGCTTAATTTGCAGTGAAAGAATAATTGCATTCTTACATCATTGGATTGTTAATCATATTTTGGAAGAAGATTTTGATTATGTCCCTGCATTACATAACTCTACTCATTCCACAATTCATCGGTTAAACAATACCGATCTAAATGCATCAAATAACTCTTTGTTTGCCAAATTATCCTCCACTCTTTCTCAAAAAGTAAAATTGAGTAAACGGGTTTTTATTACAACTTTTGTTCCTGCTGTGTGTGTGATATTAGTGAGTTTAGTGGTTTTACAAAATAACTATCAACATTATAAAAATATGTTAATGCTGCTAGGGTTAAATAATGTCATTATTCAGGTGAATGATATTATTCATTCACTACAAGCTGAGCGGGGACTTTCTTCTGGTTTAGCAAGCTCAAATTATCAAAGTTTTACTAAGCCGTTATTAAAGCGACGTTTAATTACAGATCAAGCTATTGCCAAATTTTTAACACTGATAAACAATGAAATAGACTTATCGGTGCAAAAAAGCATTCAATTTTATTCGGAATCTGTTCGTAATGATTTCAAAGAATTAGCTGTTCATAGACAACAGTTAGATAACAAATCAGTTAGTTTTCTTCAAACATATCAATCGTATACCTCATTGATCGAACAATTATTATCAATATCTGAAAATTTAACTCATGTGGATATGAACTCACGTTTAGCTAATAATATTTCAGCAATTAGTTCTATATTAGTGTTCAAAGAATATATGGGGCAAATTAGGGCCATTGGCATGAACATGGTGGGTGGCTCTAATAGTGATATCTATAGTAATTTAGATGTTAGTTTGTTAGTTGGTAAACAGCTTAATACTTTACGAGTATTCCACTATTCAGCTAACAATCACCAGAAAAAGTTATGTTCTGACTTTTGTGATGAAAAAGTGCACGCGCAAATGCTTAAACAAGAATTTGCTCATATTATGGATAAGCATAACACTGAACAGCGAGGTAAATATTGGTTTGATTTAATGTCAGTGAAAATTGATAATTTAAAAGTTTTAACAGACAGTTTGACTATAAATTTCAAAAATACAGTTGCCGCGGAAAGTCAAAGGTTACGAATAATTTACATCGCTATTTTTCTTGTGTTGTCTCTATTTTTGTTTATCGCGATACTGCTTTCTTCCATTTTGAATTTTAGCATTATTAATCCTATAAGGCGTATTACAGGTGCGTTAAATAGTATGGCAAGAGGTCATCGGAATATTCATTTTAATAATGTCGTTAACGATGATGAAATCGGTGCAATACAGCTCGCCTATGAAAAATTGCGCCGTAGGTTGTTACAGATAGATATATTTCAGGCAGTGGTGGATAGTCAGAAAAAAGAAATTGAATATAGAAAATCTCAACAAGAACATTTCGAGGTTTTAGCATTTACGGATGCATTAACAGGCGCTGTAAATCGTCATCAGTTTAATAAAGTTTTAGCGGAAGAAATATCACGGGCTAATTATGATAACAATGTTTTGTCTATATTATTGCTTGATATTGATTACTTTAAAAATATAAATGACAGTTTTGGGCACGGTGTTGGTGATGAAGTATTAATCATGTTCTATAAAGCGTGTAAAGATGCAGTAAGAAATGATGATGTTGTAGCACGAATTGGTGGAGAGGAATTTGTCATTGTTTTACCAAAAACTAATGCCCAAAATGCTTATCAATTTGCGGAACGTTTAAGAGAAAAAATTCAACAACTTGATATTAAGGTTGATGAGAATCTTATTAAACTTACGGTTAGTATTGGGGTTAGTCAGTGGCAAAATGATTCATTTTCTTGCGCTGAAGACTTCATAGCTGACGCGGATAAATCACTCTATCAAGCCAAAGAGCAAGGACGAAATAGAGTTGTTGGCTAATGACATGATAGACCCTATGTAAACTAACCCTCTTTTACTACCACTGGTCGTGATTTTTCACAAAGACAAGCGCTTACCTAACTAAGCGCTTGTCGTTAATGGCGAAACATAATATTCTTTTCAGGTCTAAATTAATTTTACTAATAAAAAATAAAAAATAAAAAATAAAAAATAAAAAATAGAAAATAGAAAATAAAATTAGTTTGTTTTTACCTCAAGGAATACCAATGAACAAAACCCCCATTAAACTAAGCTTAGTTGTGGCCGCAGTGTCACTGATCTTAACGGCTTGTTTACCTAATGAAAAGCAAGATGCCAAGGTCACAATAAACAAAAATCCATTTCCAAGTACTTATAAAACATTACCACAACAAAATACTTTATTTACCAATGCCACTGTATTAACTGGGACGGGTGAACGTATTGAAAATGGGGATGTACTGATTATTGATGGAAAAATTAAGCAAGTGGGTACTGGTTTGACGGCAACAAATGTAGAAATCATTGATGCACAAGGAAAATGGATCACTCCAGGTATTATTGATGTGCACTCACATCTTGGTGTTTATCCAAGCCCAAGTGTTGAATCGCATTCTGATGGTAATGAAATGACGTCACCAAATACTTCAGAAGTATGGGCAGAACACAGTGTTTGGCCACAAGATCCAGGATTTCAAGCGGCTAGAGCAGGTGGAATAACTACATTACAAATTTTACCCGGTTCAGCCAATTTATTTGGTGGTCGTGGTGTTACTTTGCGAAATGTGCCTGGTCATACAATGCAAGCGATGAAATTTATTGATGCTCCATATGGTTTGAAAATGGCTTGTGGTGAAAATCCTAAACGAGTTTATGGTAAAAGAAAGCAAACCCCATCAACGCGCATGGGAAATGTAGCAGGTTACAGAGCTGCATGGGCACAAGCAACTGAATATAAACACGCATGGAATAAGTACAATAACGATTATTTAGCAGGAAAGAATCCAGAGCCGCCGATAAGAGATCTAGAGTTAGATACCTTGATGGGGGTGCTTGACGGTGAAATTTTAGTTCATAACCATTGTTATAAAGCGGAAGAAATGGCGGTGATGATGGATATTGGTAAAGAATTTAATTATCACTCTGGTACTTTTCATCACGGTATTGAAGCTTATAAAATTGCTGACCAGCTAGCAGCAAATGGAAATTGTGTTGCCATGTGGCCAGATTGGTGGGGTTTTAAAATGGAAGCTTTTGATATGATTGAAGAAAATGTAGCAATAGTTGATGCAGTCAAAAACTCATGTGCAATTGTACATTCTGATTCTGGCACCACCATTCAACGATTGAACCAAGAAGCAGGCAAGGTTTTATATCGTGCCAACGAGAATGGATTTAACCTAAAAGAAGAAGATGCGATTAAATGGATCACCGCTAATGCAGCCAAGTCATTAGGTATTAATGATAAAACAGGGAGCTTGGAAGTTGGAAAAAATGCAGATGTAGTGGTATGGAATTCCAACCCGTTTAGTGTTTACGCACAAGCCGAGCAAGTATTTGTTGATGGTGCGAAAGTCTATGATCGTTTTGATGAAAAATTTCAAGCGAAAAGTGATTTTCTTTTAGGGCAAGAGTAAGGGATAACTAATGAAACAAATTCAGCATAATCAAGTAAATAAACTAATTATCACTTTAAGCTCTTTAGTCTATGCATCTATTACTGCATTAGCTTTAGTTACTGGCGTTGCACAAGCTAAAAGCACGGCTATTATTAACGCCACTATTTATACTGTTGCTAGCCAAGGTATTTTAGAACAAGCAAGCGTTATTATTGATAATGGAAAAATTATTGAGGTTTATTCAAAGCAGAATACTCCTCAAAATATTGAAGCAGATGAAATCGTCGATGCCAAAGGGAGAATATTAACACCTGGCTTTATCGGTACTATGAATTCTTTAGGACTAGTAGAAGTGGGTGCGGTATCAAGAACGCGTGATGGCAAAGACAAAAAGGTAGATATAACCTTTGATGCTAGTTTAGCGTTTAACCCTAAATCAACATTAATAGCTTATACTCGTAAGGGGGGGATTACCAGCAACATAGTTACACCACATGGTGGCGAAGACTTATTTGCTGGTCAAACTTTTGCCGTTGATCTATCGGGAGATTTTTCTAGCATTATTGAAAAGCAAAATGCGGTATTAGTTTACCTAGGATCGATAAGTGACGGATCTAGAGCACGAAGACTTCAAGAACTAGATTATAAATTTGCTGACGCTAAAAAAACGCTGGCGAAGAAAAAAGACAAAAAAGATGCTAAGGAACCAAAGCGCGATGAGCTAGTGATTAATTCCTTATTAGCAGGAGACAAACCATTATTAGCCTATGCTGACAGAGCAACTGACTTGCTTGCTTTATTAGCGTTAAAGAAAAAGTATGGTATTGATTTAGTGTTAGTAGGTGCTAGCGATGCCGTGCTTATTGCCGATGAAATAGCGGCGGCTAATGTAGCTGTTATTTTAAGCTCAATTGAAAACCTACCAAGCAGTTTTGATTCATTGCATGCTTCGTTAACTAATATAGCAAAACTTGCAAAAGCCGGAGTTAACGTTATTTTAGCGCCAAAAGGAGAGAGCCATAACTTAAATCAATTACGCTTCGATGCAGGCGTTGCTGTTGCTAATGGGTTGTCTAGAGCCGATGCTTTTTCAGCGCTTACCGCTAATGTAGCTGATGTATTTAAACTTAACTCAGGTCGTATTGCGGTAGGAAAAAATGCTGATTTAGTTTTATGGAGTGATGACCCTTTTGAGTTAAGTACAAAAGTAGATTTAATGTGGATTAACGGTAAGCAAGTTTCAACGAAATCTCGCCAAGATGCCTTGCGTGATCGTTATTTAAGCGAAACTAACATGCCAAAAGCTTATTCAAAGTAATTAGTGTATCTCAATTATTAATTTTATAATTCAAAGTCAGAAAGGTAGGAAATGTTCCCTACCTTTTTTAATCCTAACGAACTAATTCATACGAATGTTTTCTTAGTTAAAAAAATGCCACAAAATTCTATTAAATTCCTTTTTTCTTATTGCAATTCATCTTACAGATTCTGTTTTTACCTCCTTAACTGCACTAAAAAGATAAAAACGTACATTTTTTATTAATAACCATAAAATTAAAAAGGCTTTGATTTTAGTGGCTTATCAAATTAACTGAGTAAAAAGTGTAATTATTTTCTAATTTACTCTAGCCAAATGAAAAAATAAGCGTTATGGTTTTACTTGTCTTATGACAGCGTTGTCATTAAATTATGACAGCGCTGTCGTAAAACCAGAATAAAATATTATTACAGTATGAAAAATACATTTTAAAAAACAAACGTGTGTAAGGGAAAGTCGATGTCATCTAAAATATTTAAAAAAGGCGCATTAGCGAGTTCAATCGCTTTAATCCTAGCCGGTGGTACTGCACCTATGGCTATGGCTGCCGAAGAAGTTGCAGATAAAGAAATTGAAGTAATTCAAGTTACCGGTTTACGTGGTAGCCTTAAAGCTAACGTTAATGCTAAGCGCTTTGCAGATAGTGTTGTTGATGTTATTAGCGCGGAAGACATCGGTAAATTCCCTGACAAAAACGTTGCAGAATCTTTAGCACGTATCCCAGGTGTTACCATTCAACGCCAATTTGGTGAAGGCTCTTCAGTATCAATTCGTGGTGCTGGTGCAGAATTTACTAAAACAACATTAAATGGCCAAAACGTTGCTTCTACTGGTTGGTTTGTACTTGAGCCAGCAAAACGTAGTTTTAACTATGAATTATTGCCATCTGAAATCGTTGGCAAATTAGAAGTTTACAAATCTTCACAAGCCGATCTTGTTGAAGGTGGTGTTGGTGGTACGGTTATCGTTAATACTCGTACACCATTGCAAATGGATGCTAATACAGCATATGCATCAATTGAAGCCCAATACTCAGATGATTCTGAATCAACAGATCCACAGTTTTCTGGCATGTATAGTTGGAAAAATGATGAAGAAAACTTTGGTATTATGGTTTCTGCTGTAATGCAAGAACGTCAATTACAACGTCAAGGTAACGAAGCTTTCTGGGAATGGGGTGCAGGTCCTGTTGCTTTTGAACAAGAACGTAAGCGTTCAGCACTCACTGCTGCTCTTGAGTGGGCTCCAACAGAAAACTTATCTTTTGTATTAAATGCAATGGATATGCAAATGGAAGCAGACAACACAAATTATGCTTTGTGGTTAACTCAAGGTGATACTTCTTGGTCTGGTAACACGCCTGAAGAATGTTTAGGTGGCGATTGTGTAGATCCTCGTGGTACTGCAGTAAAAGGTTCTCTAGCTAGTGGTTTTTATCAAGCACGCCCACGTGAAGCAACAATGAACTCAGATGTATTGGATTTAAAAACAACTTATGAAGCTGATGAGTACACTTTAACTGTTCAATTTGGTAAAACGACCTCCACTGGTGGTACTGATTTTGAAATGGTTGTTGATGACGGTGTAAATACCCCAATTGTTGGTGGTGGTTACGACTTTACAAATGGCGCTCAAACTTGGGATTTACCAAATGGTATTGCCGGTCAATCAATGGCTGATTATGACCCCGGTTCATTATTAATGGGAACTGGTTCAACATTCAACAAAACACCAAAAACTGATGAAGAAACTTACTTCCAAGCCGATTTTGAATACGCGTTAGATGGTATAATCACTAGTGTTAAAACTGGTGTTCGTTACGGCGATCATAACACCACTTCACGTCAATTCTTCTTTGACCAAGTTGAAGGATTTGATAATAGAATCTCTACAGATGGTATAAGAGTAGGCACTGTTGATGTTGGTGACGGTGATTACCAAATTTCAAAATTTGATGTAAATGCACTTAAAAACTGGGCTAAAGCAAGCATCATTGGTGAAACTGAAGATGAAGGTTCTTACAGAGAAGTTGATGAAACTAACACGGCTTTGTATGTGATGGCTAATTATAATACCGAAGGTATTCGCGGTAACTTTGGTCTTCGTTATATATCAACTGATGCGACGTCTACTTATTTCGAAAGTGGTATTAAAAAGTCTACTGATGGTAGTTATTCTGAAGTTTTACCAAGTTTCAATATGGCAATGGATGTAGCTGAAGATGTTATCGTACGTTTTGCAGCAGCTCGAACTATTGCTCGTCCTCAGTATAACGATATGTATGTTAATCCAAGCCCAACAGGTGCAAATGATGATTTACATGATAACCAATTTTGGATTGTTGGTAACGTAGATTTAGACCCGTTCTTAGCTGATCAATTTGAATTAGGTGTTGAGTGGTACTTCAACGAAAGTTCATTAGTTTCTGCCACTTACTTTATGAAAGATGTTGCGAACTTTATTAGCATAAATGAATACCATGCACCGTCTTCGGATATTGATTTTGGTGGCTTCTTACGTCCAAATGAAGAAGCATATGGTTGGAATGTTCAAGAGAAAGAAAACGCCGAAGCTGGTCAAGTTCAGGGTATTGAGCTTCAATATCAACAAGACTTTGATAATGGTTTTGGATTAATGGCTAACTATACATATACTGATACAAGCACAAATGAGAGTACATTCAGTGATGGTAACCCATTCTTAAGCGATAGTTCAGACCATGTTATGAATGCTTCAGCTTTCTATGAAAATGATGACTTCTCAGTACGTGTATCTTATAACTACCGTAGTGAATATATGCTTCGTGAAGAAGGCTCGTACGGTAACCGTTTACACGATGGTTTCGGTTCGGTTGATTTCGGTGCTGTTTATCACATGAATGATAATATCGACTTTAAACTTGATGTTGTTAATTTAACAGGTGAATCATCAGAGCAGTTTGGTAACAATGCTATGCAAACAAACGGTAGTGGCTTTGCAGATGGCTTCCCATTGTATGCATATGAAATGGCAACACGTATCAATGCTGGTGTAAGCTTTAGATTCTAAGCAAACACTGAATTAGTACGGCTATTTGTACCATAGTAAAAGGGGAGTTTAGCTCCCCTTTTACTTTAAAGAAATAGTCTGGCAATAAAAAGGATTTCATTAATCAGTTGAAATTAAAAACCTTCTCGGTAACACTCAGTATTAGTTAATATTTAACACTCTCTCTAGGATATTCTCATGACTGCTTCAATCAGAACATTAAGCTACGAAAACCATAATCAAATAAAAATTCAGCACTCGAACGATTATCAACATGCAAAAGATCAACAAGTTGTACCTTTAATTGTACATGAGTTCGCACGAGCAAGTGCTGAAATGCCGATAGTTTTTGTTAAAAATGCCGAAACAGGTGAGTTTCAATCCGTTGCTTTACTTGGTTTAATACAAAACGAAAATTTATTTTACAGCGAAGACAAATGGCTATCTACTTATTTGCCTGCATTGATTAGTCATCATCCTTTTGCCTTAATGCCATCACAAAATGATGAAAACCAACTGCAAATGGTGATTAAAGAAGATAGTCATGTCGTGTCAAAAACCCAAGGAAATGCACTTTTTGATGATGAAGGAAATGAAACAGAGTATTTAGAAAAACGAAAAAATTCCATTGGGCTTTATTTTGAAAATAGTCAAATTACCAAAGCATTTACTAAGCAATTAAGTGACAAATCATTACTGAGTCAACAAAATTTATCCCTTGAATTAAATGGTGAGAAAATAGCGATTAACGGTGTTTACTTGGTTGATGAAAAAGCGCTTAATTCGCTGTCTGATGAAGACTTTCTTGATTTACGTAAAAAAGGATTTCTTGCGCCTATATATAATCACTTAGGATCTCTTCATCAATTATCGCGTTTAGCAACATTAAAGTCGGCTAAATAAAAATTTAAACTTTCAATTAACTACAACTAAAAGTGATGAATTATGAACAATGACCAAATAGCATCTATTACCATTGTTGGTGGTGGCTCATCTGGCTGGATGACAGCTTTATATTTAAATAAGCTTTATAATCACAGTGAAAATAATGTTGAAATTACCTTAATTGAAAGTCCTGATATTCCAACTATTGGTGTTGGTGAAGCGACGGTTCATAGTGTCAGAAATTATTTTGCTGCCATGGGCTTAGATGAAAAAGAATTGTTAAGAGAAACTAATGCCACCTTGAAAACAGGTATTATGTTTCGTAACTGGATGAAACCGAAAAGTGATGGTTCAACTCACGAATATTTTCATTCTTTTGAGCAGCAAAACATTGCTCGTGTATTAGATATATCCTCTGCTTGGGTTGTTGATAAACGTTTTGAAAAAGAACGCTATGATGAAGCAATTTCAATTTCGTCTCATTTAATCAAAGATGGCTTATCCCCTAAAAATGTAAATTCTCGCCCTTATGAAGGTGTTGTGCCTTACGGTTATCATTTAGATGCTATAAAAATGGCCAATTTTATGGCCAAAAAAGGTACTGAATTAGGCATTGTGCACATTAAAGCTAAGGTCAGCGATATTGATATTGAAGGAAACAATATCACTGCAGTTCATACCGATAAAGGATCTTTTAGTGCTGACTTGTTTATTGACTGTACTGGTTTTAAAGGATTCTTAATAAATAAAATAAAAGATCGCAGCGAAAATTGGCAATCATTCGAAGACGCTTTACCTTGCAATAAAGCGGTTGCTATTCAAATAGAATACTCCGAAGATCAACAACCTAAACCTTATACCGAAGCCACTGCGCTGACTAATGGTTGGGTTTGGCAGATAGATCTCGTTAACCGTCGTGGAACTGGCTATGTATATGATGGTAATAGATTAACGCAAGAAGAAGCGGAACGTGAGCTGCTAGCCTACCATGGTATAGATAAAGGCGACTCTCGCACTAACACATCCGATAAAAAAGTACTGAGAACGGTACACTTAGATATGCATATTGGCTGTTTAAAAGAGTTCTGGGTTGGTAATTGTGTTGCACTAGGACTTTCAGGTGGATTTATTGAGCCATTAGAATCAACTGGTTTACACCTCATTAATGCCAGTGCTCGTTTATTGGGTACACACCTTACCGAAAAAAATACATCACAATCTGTGCGTGACTCATACAATAAAATTATGAATGGCACCTATGAAGATCTAAAGCAATTCATTGTATTACATTATTGTTTAACAAATAGAGATGATACTTCATTTTGGAAAAGTGTTGCACAAACAGCACAGTATTGCGATGGATTAGAAGAAAAGATTGCCACATGGAAGCATAAAATTTGTGAATACATGGATTTAGCGGGTGGTTATATTACGATGTTTTCTGATGAAAACTACCGAGCCATTTTGTATGGGATGAATCATTATCCAAGTTTGAATATTCCTGCAGATAGTAGTGAAAATGAAAAAATATACCAAGAATTTGATAACAGAGTAAAACAAGTGACAAATTTGGTCATGAGTCATCAAGATTATTTAACTAACTTGAACAAATAACAGGCTAACGTTAGGAGTTAATATGTCACTTCAAACAGGTTCACAGTCACATTTAATTAAAAAAATCGTTATTGTTGGTGGTGGAACGGCAGGTTGGTTAGCCGCTAATCATTTAGCAAAAAATTTATTGAATAACGAAAATAATGGTGTAGAGATAACGTTAGTTGAATCGGCAAATATTCCTACTATTGGTGTGGGTGAAGGTACGGTTCCAATGATGCGTCAGTCATTACAGCACCTAGGGATTAGCGAAACAGAGTTTATTTTAGAGTGTGATGCAACCTTTAAGCAAGGCATTAAGTTTGTAGATTGGACCAAGAACCCTATTGCTAACAAACCAAATTATTACCACCATGTTTTTGATTATCCACAAACTAGCGATATTGACTTAACGGCTTATTGGCTGAAAAATATTAAAGAAAGTGGTAACAGCTATGTTGATACACTTTCTATTCAAGGAAGAATTTGTGACGCAGGTTTAGCGCCTAAACTCATTACCACGCCAGAGTTTCAAGGCGCTGCTTCATATGGTTACCATTTAGATGCAAATAAGTTTTCTGCTTTGTTAGCAAAAAATGCAGTTAGTAAGCTGGGTGTTAAGCATGTAAAAGCTGATGTAAAAGAAATAACTCAGCATGAAAATGGTGACATTAAATCTCTCATTACCCAAGTGCATGGTGAAATATCGGCCGACTTTTTTGTCGATTGTACTGGCTTTAGGTCTTTCCTCTTAGGCGAAAAACTTAACATTCCTTTTAAAGATAAAAGCGATACTTTATTTGTTGATCATGCTGTTGCGATACAAGTGCCTTATGAAGAAGAAAATTCTCCTATCGCATCACATACAATTTCAACCGCTTTAAAAACAGGCTGGGTGTGGGATATTGGTTTAAAAGAGCGTCGAGGAATAGGGCATGTATACTCTTCTGCCTATGTAACTCATGAGCAAGCGGAACAAGAGTTACGAGACTATATTGGCCCTATAGCAGAGGGGGTTAATAGTCGGTTGATTTCAATGAATATAGGTTATAGAGAAAAGTTTTGGCATAAAAACTGTGTTGCTTTAGGTTTAGCTCAAGGCTTTGTTGAGCCATTAGAGGCTACAGGTTTATTAGTGTTTGATGCTACGGCTAAAATGCTTGCAGAGCAATTTCCAAGTTCAAAATTGGATATGCCATTAATTGCGAAACAGTTTAACCAACGTGTTGCGATAAGTTGGGATAATGTGATTGATTTTGTAAAAGCCCATTATTGCTTGTCCAAGCGAAATGATAGTGAGTTTTGGTTAGATAATAGAGTTGAGAGCTCTATTCCTGATTCATTGAAAGAGCGATTAGCACGGTGGAAACATCAGCCGCCGAATGCTTATGACTTTGCTAGTAAGTTTGATATTTTTAACTTGGAAAACTATCAATATATTCTTTATGGAATGGATTTCGATACGGATATGACAAACTATAGCAACCGCTTGTCACAAGATGATAAAGCTCAAAAAGTTTTTGCTGATATTCAACACCAAGCAGACTTTACAGTAAGCAAATTGCCCAAACACCGCGATTTAATTGATAAAATTTATCGCCATGGTTTGAATAAATTATAATAAGTTATGGATAATTTAAGGCAGGTTGAATTATATCATTAAACCTGCCTTTTGTATTTTATCAGCGTAAGGGCTTAATTGTTTTTTATATTTATGCCAAGCATTTAACGAATTTGAAAACAATGGCTGCCTAACTTGAGTATTACTTATCGTGTGAATAACGCGATTGTTTTCATGAAAATTAAGACAGGTATCTTGCCATTCTAATCCTAAAAACTGTAATAATCTTTTGGTTGTTTCTTTTTGATTGTTAATAAGGCTTTGATAGCTTAATGTGAATATCTTGCCAGGTAAAACCTTCAGCCAGTGCTGCATTAAGTGGTGATGAGCAATAATCATAGAAGTAAGTTCGTCTAAATCGTAAGTATATCTATTGCCTTGATCTAGTATCTGCTTGTATGCGCCAAGCAATAAATCCATTGGTGGTCGTTGGCAATAAACTATTTTTGCTGATGGCAATGCCATACGAATTAAGCCAATGGCCTTATAGTTTAATGGCATCTTATCTGTGAAATAACGTTTAGTATTAATATGTTGTGTTATGGCTAAGTAATGCTTCCCTATGTTAAGCCAGTGTTCTGTTGTTAATTCATTTGCTAGAAACGGAAAAGCTTGTTTTGGTTTTATCCGTTGTAAAATATATTGGGTTGCTTGGGCTAATTCATATAGCTCATCTCCAGCAGCTACCTCAGAATGGCTTGATATAATTTGCTCAGCTAACGTTGTGCCTGATCTCGGCAGTCCGCAAATAAAAATTGGGCTATCATCAGAACTGTTACTCGGCATAGCAGCTTTGGATGCAGTGATATTGGTTGTGTCTTGACGGAAAAATTTTGAGTTGAAAACATGCTCTATACTCTTGTGTTCATTTAACTCTGCTTGATGATCATAATTGAAAATACTTCTTTGCTTTGTTGCCCCAAGTTTTAAATAGAAGAAAGCTTTTGTAAAGCACTTAATTGATTCAAAATGTTTAAAAAGTGCATATGCGGCATAGACTTGTTCTTTGTGCATTGATGCTTGTTTGGAGCTTAGCAGTTCCGTTAGATGCTCAATATAATTGCAAGGCATCTGCGCTTTAATATCACAACGGTGCCAATAGGCTTTTGTAAAGTTAGGAGATTGCACAATACATTGCTCAAAGTGCGTTAATGCAATTTCAAAATGACCGAGCTCTTTGTGCATGATCCCTAGAGCATTCAACCATTGTGTGCTTGTCGGTGATAGCTCAACAGCTTTTTCCATTGCTTGAAGCGCTTTACTCGTTTTACGCTGAAAACGATAAGCATTTGACAAGGTTTGATAGCTTAGGGCATGTTCAGGATTATGCATAATTGCCTGCAAAGCGGTTTGTTCTAGATCAGAGAAGCGTTGTTGAAATGATAAAATTTTATAAAGTGTAATATATGCGCGCAAACAACTTGGTACTTGTTCGACTATTTGCTTAGCACAAGCTAACGCCTTGTTAGCTTGTTGTTTTAACATTGCTTTGTCCAATTCACTTAAAGCATCAATTAATGATAGCGTCAAAGTTGTATCGGATTCTTGGTCTTTAATGATAATTTTTGACAAAATATTGCTCTTTAAATGAGATCAGGTAAAACTTTTTATTCTGCTAAGACAAAATAGCACAGAGTTAATTTATTTTTCTATACATTTTTATTTGTTTTGACAGCGCTGTCAAAATTGTAGATAGTAGGGCTCGTTTAATTGAATATCAACAAACCCTATTATCTCATTGTAACTGCATAAAGCAGAATTTATGGATTTAAAACATGAATAAAAGAACATTATTAACAATACTCTCTTCTACAGCAATAAGTGTTTCATTGAGTCTTCTATTGCCGGGTTGTGGGCAAGAAGGTGGATCTACCGATAAACCAGTAGTTGAAGTAGCGCCAGCAAAGTTACATTCGGCTAACCAAACTGACATTGATAACATTGCTACAACGCTTGATGTTAATTATCGAGTAGTGACTAATGTTCCCACCGATAAGTGTGATAAGAACGTTGCCAATGCTGCTTGCTTTGAAGTTGAATTAAGCTTCACAGCCAAAGAGGCCATTTTAGTTAATGATTGGGCTATCCACTTTAGCCATATTTCACCCGTTCAATCTTCAGAAAGTGAAGAATTCTCAGTGATACATTTAAATGGTGATTTACACCAAATATCACTATTAGAAAAATTTTCAGGCTTTAAAGCAGGTGAAACGAAAAGTGTTACCTTTAGAGCAAATTTTTGGATGTTATCTGAAACAGACGCTTTGCCTAATTACTTAATTACAGCTTCAGATTTTCAAGCCAAGGTAATCACTAGCACTAAGACAATTATAGACAAAGATTCTGGTTTAGAAATTTTACCCTTTGTTGAGCCTTTTACCGATGAAATCACACAATTTAAACGCAGTAGTGGTGATAAAACACAATGGTTAACAAGCCAAAGTCTTTATCAGCGTAATGCTCAAAGTTTACATGATGTTATTAGTGTTGATCGTTCAGCGGAGGTTTCGCTTGCAGTAGGGCGTGCCATAATCCCAACGCCCAAATCAGTTCGATATGATGAAAAGAATGCTGTCGTGGATATTAGTCAAGGGTTAACTGTAGATTTTTCAAATGTAGCAATAGACGGAGTAAATGCTGCACTTGAGCATTTAGCAACCTTAGGTTTAAAGCAAACAAAGAAAGGTTTTCCTGTAAATTTACATGTTGAATCTGACGATACTAAAGCGATTGGTAGTTATAAATTATTCGTTACCAAAAAAGGAATTAACATTATTGGAGTCGACAGTAATGGCGTTTTTAATGGCTTACAGTCGTTAGCGAGTTTGTACACTGTAGATGCACATACCTTACCAGTAGTTGAAGTTGATGATGAACCTCATTATGCATTTAGAGGTATGTTGGTAGACGTTGCCCGTAACTTTCATTCGAAAGCATTCATTTTAGCTTTGTTAGATCAAATGGCTGCTTATAAATTAAATAAACTACATTTACATCTTGGTGATGATGAAGGATGGCGCTTAGAAATTCCAAGCTTACCCGAGTTAACTGATATTTCGAGCAAACGATGTTTCGATACTCAAGAGCAAACTTGCTTAATATCTCAACTTGGTGCCGGTATTGACCCTAACGCACCGGTTAATGGTTTTTATAGCGTCAGTGATTATCAAGAAATATTAAAAGCGGCAACGGCTCGCCATATTCAAGTGATCCCCTCTTTAGATATGCCAGGGCATTCTCGGGCTGCTATGAAAGCAATGACTGCACGTTACAATAAATATCAAGCGGTTGAAGATGAAGAAAAAGCCAAGCAGTTCTTACTCGATGATTTTGATGATAAAACGCAATATTCTTCTGTCCAGTATTATAATGATAATACCATTAACGTTTGTCTTGAGTCGTCTTATGCATTTGTGCTGGAAGTGATGACGCAAGTGAAGCAAATTCATAGTGATGCAGGACAACCGTTAACTCGTTACCATATTGGTGCTGATGAAACTGCAGGTGCATGGATTGAATCACCCGCTTGTATAGCTTTTGTTGAAAACAATGACAAAGGTGTTACGAAAATGAGTGAGCTTGGCGCATACTTTATTGAGCGAGTCGCTGGAATTTTATCAAGCCTTGATATCGAAACAGCAGGTTGGAGTGATGGTATGGAACATACTCGTAAAGAAAATATGCCGGCTATTGTGCAAGCAAATGCGTGGGATGTTTTATTTTGGGGTGGTCATGACAAGGTACATGGTTTGGCCAATCGTGACTGGCAAATAGTCATCTCATCGCCTGATGTATTATATTTTGACTTTCCTTATGAAGCTGACCCGAAAGAGCATGGTTATTACTGGGCATCGCGTCATACTAATACTGAAAAAATATTTCAATTTATGCCAGATAACTTGCCTGTACACGCGGAAATTTGGCTAGACAGACAAGATAATGCTTATGTCGCTGATGATACCAAATCACCACTCGCTAAGGGGCAAACGTTTTTAGGTATTCAAGGACAGCTTTGGAGTGAGAATACCCGCAGTGATGAAATAACTGAACATAAAATATTTCCTCGCTTAATCGCTCTAGCTGAGCGTGCTTGGCACTTACCTAAATGGGCTGTTCCTTATAATTATAAAGGCGCAATATACAGTCAAAAAACGCAAACATTTACTGCTGATAAGAAAAAATCCCGTGATGATAATTGGCGTATATTTGCTAATGTTTTAGGTAAAAAAGAATTTGCTAAACTTGAACTAGCGGGAATTGATTATCGTTTACCTACAGTAGGAGCCGTTATTGAGCAAGGCATATTAAAAGCTAATATAGCTTTCCCAGGACTTGTTATTGAGTATCAATTATCAGGTGCTAACGGTGAAGCTCAATTATGGCAAGAATATAAAGAGCCAGTTAAAGTAAATGCAGCAGTTAAAATACGTAGTCGTTCAGTAAATGGTGCGAGAACAGGGCGTATTACCAAAGTATAAGTACAATAGAATGTGTGTGCTTTTATTCATAAAATCAGTAGGTTATTTTTATCTTATAATAGAAAGAATGATTAATTTTAGTAAAACACAAAAAAACAAATGACAACGCTGTCATTTGGTTATAAGATGAAAACAGATAGATATTTAATTGAGTGCTTTTTTTATATTGTCTAGAAAGCGTTTCTTAGTTAGAAATGGTTTTAAAAGTACGATAAAAATTAGATGTTGAATAATTAAGAAAGATTTTGAGGTTAGTATGTTCACAAGCAGTGACAATAGCAAAGAGCTGTTTTTAGGCATAGATGGTGGTGGAAGCAAATGTAAAGCCATTGTTATGAATGAAAATAATGAGATTTTAGGTACAGGTATTTCTGGGCCAGGTAACCCTTTGCATGGTTATGAACAAGCAACTAAATCAATCACAGAATCGGCCAAGCTAGCATTAAAAGATGCCGGGTTAGAAGATGTTAAATTAAATGAGTTTAATGCAGGTGTCGGTCTTGCCGGTGTTAATTTGCCTGTACTCTTTAAACAAATGCAAGAGTGGGAACATCCCTTTAAGCAAATGTTTTTAGCTCACGATTTATTCGTTGCTTGTTTGGGAGCTCATCATAGTAATAATGGTGCGGTAATCATTTCAGGTACAGGCTCTTGTGGTTTTTCATGTATTGATGAACAAGAGGTTATGGTTGGTGGGCATGGCTTCCCACAAGGAGATAAAGGCAGTGGTGCTTGGTTTGGTTTACAAGCCACTAAGCAAGTATTACTTTCTCTTGATGGCTTAGTTGAACCGTCATTAATGAATAATGTATTATTAAAAAAATTGGATTGCATCGATACCACCTCTATTGTTGAAAAAATAGCAGGTAAAAAAGCCACTTTTTATGCTCAATTAGCAAATTTAGTTTTTGATGCAGCAGAGCAGGGGGATTCAGTTGCGCTTGCCATTGTAGAAGAAGGTGCTGAATATATTAATAGTATTGCTCGCTCTATATTAACAAAGAAGCCAGCCCGCATATCGATGCTTGGGGGCTTAACACCACGTCTGAAACCTATGCTTGATGAAAAATTACAAGCACAATTGTCAGAGCCTTTAAGTGCACCAGAAGTTGGTTCGGTTTTATTCGCTCGTCAAGAGTTAGCAAAACAACAAGACTTAAACGCCAAGCAAAGTACATAGCATTGCTCACAACTGGCAAAAATACGATAGAAAATTTATTAGGATTAACGTTAAATGACACAGCTTCGCTTTCACGCAAAACGATTGTTTGATGGTCAAAATTTCATTGACGATCAAGTATTAACCATTACTGATGGTGTTATTAGCGCGATAGATCAAAATATCAATGATGTTGATTTTAAAACAGCAGGTTTGGTTGTGCCTGGTTTTATTGATTTACAGGTTAATGGTGGTGGTGGTGCTTTATTTAATGACTCTCCCTCGGTAGATAAACTCAAAACCATCATGACCGCTCATGCAAAGTTTGGCACTACAACGATGATGCCAACCTTAATTACCGACAAAGTAGAAGTAATGGCACAAGCCGCAAATGCTTTGTCAGAGGCTTTAGCTCAGAGAATACCAGGTATTGTGGGTATTCACTTTGAAGGACCTCATTTGTCATTAGCAAAAAAGGGCACTCATTGTGCTGAGTTTATTCGTCCTATTTCAGATGCTGAGTGGCAAATATTATCGCGTAAAGATATCGGTCAAGTAATGGTGACTTTGGCACCAGAGACTGTTTCTGTGCAAGATGTAACACGAATGGTAGAGCTAGGTATTAAGGTATGTTTAGGGCATACCAATGCTGATTTTTCTACTACCCAAAAAGCGGTAGATGCAGGCGCAACAGGGTTTACGCATTTATTTAATGCGATGTCACCATTGCAAGGCCGAGAAGCTGGTGCCGTGGGTTGTGCTTTATTAAATGATAACACTCAATGCGGCTTAATTGTTGATGGTCACCATGTTGATTATGCAAGTTGCCGGTTAGCGATCAAAACCAAGCCTGTGGGCGGAATATTTTTAGTCACTGATGCAATGCCTCCCGTTGGAACCGAGTTGAAGGAGTTTCCTTTGTATGATCGAACGGTTTATGTAGAAAATGGCAAATTAACTTCTTCTACAGGTGAGTTGGCGGGGTCGTCATTAGATATGGCAACAGCGGTTAAAAATACGCATTTAGGCTTGAAGATTCCACTCGATGAATCATTACGTATGGCGAGTTTGTATCCTGCTCAATATTTGTATGCGAATAATAAAGTTGTTCGTGGAGAGCTAAAGGTAGGTATGCAGGCTGATATGGCTATTTTAAATGATGATTTTACTGTGTTAGCAACTTGGATTGATGGTGAACCCTTCGACAAGCTCAGGACTGACGGTTAAATCCGTTCATACTGAGCGCGAATTAGTCGAAGTAGAAGTAAATTAAGCCTTCGACAGGCTCAGGACTGACGGTTAAATCCGCTCACACTGAGTGCGAAACAGTCGAAGTATAAGTAAATTAACCCTTCGACAGGCTCAGGACTGACGGTTAAATCCGCTCACACTGAGTGCGAAACAGTCGAAGTATAAGTAAATTAACCCTTCGACAGGCTGAGGACTGACGGTTAAATCCGTTCATACTGAGCGCGAAGCAGTCGAAGCATAAGTAAATTAACCCTTCGACAGGCTCAGGACTGACGGTTAAATCCGCACACACTGAGCGCGAATAAGTCGAAGTGTAAGTAAATTAACCCTTCGACAGGCTCAGGACTGACGGTTAAATCCGCTCACACTGAGTGCGAAACAGTCGAAGTATTAGTAAATTAACCCTTCGACAGGCTCAGGACTGACGGTTAAATCCGTTCATACTGAGCGCGAAGCAGTCGAAGTATAAGTAAATTAATACATGAGGAAGTTATGGAAATGTCAGCTACGCAAGCAAATGAAGAAAAACAACAAAGCAATGCTCTGCCAATGATAATTGTTGCAGGCTTGTTTTTTATTTTAGGTTTTGCAACTTGGCTTAATGGCTCTTTGATGCCTTATTTAAAGCAAATATTGCAACTAAGCCCATTTGAAGCGTCTTTGATTTTATTCTCTTTTTATATTGCAGTTACTTTTACAGCTCTGCCTTCAGCAACAATTATTCGTAAAGTTGGCTATAAAAATGGCATGGCTTTAGGTATGGCGACTATGATGGTTGCAGGTTTATTATTTATTCCGGCTGCAAAAACTCAAGTATTTGCTTTATTCTTATTTGCTCAACTTATTATGGGGACAGGCATTACTTTATTACAAACGGCTGTGAATCCCTATGTTGTTCGAATTGGCCCTGAAGAATCAGCGGCAGCACGTATTTCTATCATGGGCATTCTAAATAAAGGTGCTGGAGTGGTTGCACCAATGGTGTTTACCGCATTAATTTTAAGTGGCTTTCAAGATGTCAGTGGCGAATTAAGTCAAGTTCAAATAAATGAAATGGCTAATTCACTAGTGTTACCTTACCTAGGTATGGCGGTGTTTTTAGGCCTTCTAGCGATAGCGGTAAAGAAATCGCCATTGCCAGAACTAGAAAGTGAAGAAGACACTTATGAAGGTACGGATGGTGAAGAGCATCAAGGTCATTTAAAAGAAGCGTTATCACACCCTAATTTAGTGTTAGGTGTTGTTGCTTTATTCTTCTATGTTGCAGCAGAGGTTATTGCAGGGGATACAATTGGAACTTTCGCACTCTCTTTAGGTGTAGCCAATTACACGATGATGACTTCTTACACCATGATTTGTATGGTTGCTGGTTATATTTTAGGTATAGCGCTTATTCCAAAATTCATTTCTCAGCAAAACGCGTTGATGGTTTCCGCGATAATAGGTCTGATATTAACCGCAGGGATAGTCTTTGGTGATAATAATTCTTTTGCCATAGCTAATGCAGTCTTAGGTGGTGTTGAATTACCCGATACCTTAGTACTAATTGCGTGTCTAGGTTTTGCTAATGCCATTGTGTGGCCAGCTGTTTTCCCACTTGCGCTATCTGGTATGGGTAAATTAACCAGTATTGGTTCGGCATTATTAGTTATGGGTATTTCAGGTGGCGCATTTGGCCCACTATTTTGGAGTATATCTTCCACAACAAGTATGGGCGAACAAGGTGGGTATTTGGTATTAATACCCTGTTATTTATTCATTTTATTTTATGCCGTTAAAGGCTGCAAAATGAAAAGTTGGCAGTAGCTACTGTTAACGACAATATTATGATTATTGGCGTTCTTCCTTGCCAGTATTTGTAAAAAAGCTCTGCGGTCTAAGTTAATGACTTTCTATTGATTGTCATTAATTTTGAAAGTTGAGGGTGCGTTAAACGATCATTTGATCGACCCTAAGTCTTTAAGGCTCAGGGTTTTTTTATGTCTAAAGTTGTAATTGTTGGATTGTTGTTAAGTTAATGTTAATTTGAATGTTATCTTTGCGTGCAATATCATATTTACAAAATATTGTGATAAAAAATCACTCTGCCATTTACTCTTTAAGTTGTTAGTGTATATTCAGTATTCATAAAATCATTATTAGAACAAAAGATGTAACAATATGACTACACAGCAACGCAAAGTAACCATTATTTACTATCAAGATGATGGCTTAGAGCTACACCATAAGGTGAAAGTTTTTCCGCAAAATGAAGAAGGACGAGTAATCATTCCTCAAGAATTTAAAGATGGGAAGTCTATTATTGCTGTTTGTGATGGCGAAGTAGAAATTCTTAATAAGGTTGGCGACCGCATTTTGTCAGTCAACTATATTACATCATCAATAAGGTAATGGCGTAATTTCAATAAATAAAAAAACCGCAAACATCTTCAACGCTTGCGGTTTGTTATGTTACTGGCTTGGTTAAAAGTAGATTAATTTTTACCTTCTAATTGCTTCTCACTATATTCTAACTTTTTATAATCTTTACCAGCGGCATCGGCAAGCTCAGCGGGCATATAGTTTTCATCATGCTTAGCTAATACTTCGCTAGCTTCTATACGTAACTCACCTGATGAACCTCGTGCAAGCGAGCCGTTAGCAACAATCCCTTGTCCTTCACGGAATAAGTCTGGCAATATTCCTTCGTAATAAACGGTAATCATAGCGTCGTTTTCATCGAAAACTATCGGCATTTTCATATCTGAGAGTTTAAATGAGACCTTCAAATTGTCTGGATCACGTTTAACTGTATCAGGCACAACTAAGCCACCAATACGAATACGTTGACCAATACTGGGTTTAATACCAGAATCTTTCTTACCTTGAGTGATCTCTGATGGTGTATAAAATAAATCGATATTTTGGCTTAGTGCGTAAAGTACAAGGCCAGCAACAACGCTAATACCAATTAATATTGATGCAACTATAGTTAAGCGCTTTTTACGACGGGGATTCATTGTGTAACCTCTTTGACTGTATTGTTTTTGGTATCATTACGTTGCTTACGCAGTTGACGTAATTTGTTATCTCTTTGTTGGCGAATGGCGATATTTTTGAGTACTGTCTTATGACCACGTATAGAGCTAAAAATAAGCGCTAGAATAAGTGCTGTTGATATCCCAAAAGATAACCAAACATAAAAGCCATAACCGCCCATATTTAGGAATGCACTAAAGCTTTCAAATTGCATTATTTATTCTCCACACATAAAAGCCATAACCAACTATAGCCTTTATCCAAATAAGCACTAAAACTTTCAAATTGCATTATTTATTCTCCGCGATTTTACTTGAAGATGTGTGTTCTAAGGCGATTGCTTTTACCCAAGGACGAATACTGTTACGGGTTAAAATTTCACTACGAAAACGGATGCAAACTATTACACCTACTAACAAAGCAAAGCCTAGAAAACAAAATAAAAAAGGCCAAAGCATTTCAACTGACATGGATGGTTTTCCCAACTTGCTAACCGTTGAACCCTGGTGCAAAGTATTCCACCACTCTACTGAATATTTAATAATTGGTAAATTAATAACACCAACAAGCGTTAAAATTCCTGCAGCTTTTCCCCCTAACGCTTTGTCTTCAAAAGCATTATGAAGAGCAATAACACCCAAATACAAAAATAATAAAATAAGCTCAGAAGTTAATCTAGCATCCCAAATCCACCATGTTCCCCACATAGGTTTCCCCCATGCAGCGCCCGTAATTAAAGCTATAGCTGTAAAAGTAGCACCAATGGGGGCCATAGCTGCGGCAGTAGCGTCTGCTAATTTAAACTGCCACACTAAGGATGTAAATGCGGCTATTGCCATACCAAAATAAATACCCATAGATAGCGAAGCTGCAGGCACATGTATGTAAAAAATACGAAAACTATCGCCTTGTTGATAATCGGCAGGTGCAAAAGCTAATGCCCAAATAATACCTATAGACAAAAATAATACAGTTAAAGCGCTCAGCCAAGGAATAAGTCTTCCTGTGAAGTGATAACTCACTTCTGGGTTAGCGTAAGGGTGTAACCATTTCCACATAAATTATGCTCTTCTGTTCTTTAAAAATTAAAAGCCAATGTTGAACGCTAATATTAATTGGTACTAACTTTTAACGCAGCTCCAACAGCAAAAGGAGCTAGCGTTAATGAGCCAAAAAATAATGCGGCAATTATAGCAAGTTGTCCACTGTAAGGTAAACCAAGTGCGGCAGTATCAATGGCGCTGGTAGCAAATATTAAAACGGGAATATATAAAGGGAGCACCAATAAACTTAACAGTACCCCGCCTTTTTTAATCCCTACGGTCAAAGCTACGCCAATTGCACCAAGTAAACTTAATACTGGAGTACCTAACAATAGCGTTAGCATTAAGGCACCATAACTTTGTTCATTTAAGTGCAAAAGTACAGCCAGTAAAGGAGCAATTAAAATAAGAGGGAGGCCAGTAATTAGCCAGTGTGCAACAATCTTTGCGAGTACTAAAATAAACACAGGTTGGGGGCTTAGTAACATTTGCTCTAATGATCCATCATCATGATCTGACTTAAATAGTCTATCTAGCGATAGCAATGTTGATAATAAAGCGGCAACCCATATAATGCCGGGAGCAATGCGGCTTAATGTTTGTGCTTCTGGACCTATACCTAACGGAAACAAGGTGATAACAATAACAAAAAATAAAATTGGATTGATAATGTCATCTTTATGACGCATAGCAATGGTTAAATCACGTTTAAGCACTAAAGAAAAAACCGCGCGATAGGACAAGTTAGCTATCGACATACTGTACTCGACATTTTTCATGATGATGTTTTCTATTTTCGAAATTCATTCCTTACTACTCAACTATATAATCTAACGTAATCTTTTTTATTTTTGAAGGCTCAAACGAGAGCAAATCTTGGTGGGTAGTTAAAATAACACAGCCGCCTTGATTTATGTGAGTTTTAAATAATTGTTCTAAAGCATGTACACCTTGCTTGTCTATGGCGGTGAATGGTTCGTCTAAAATCCAAATTCGGGCATTTGATTTATACAAACGTGCTAACGAAATTCGCCGATGCTGTCCAGCACTCAGGTGCGATGCTAAGCTTTCTTCAAAGCCAGATAAATTAACCTCTGCCAATGTTTGCTTTATCTCTGTAGCATCATTATTTAAACCATGTAAGGCAAGGTTAAAACTTAAATTTTCTTGAGCATTCATTTCACCTTTAACGCCAGGCAAATGACCAAGATAAAGTAAATGTTGATGAAACTCTTCTCGAGAATGATTAATGGATTGATTATTAAAAAATATCTCGCCTTCAAAAGGCTGAGAAAGACCAGCTAAAATACGAAGTAAACTCGTTTTCCCCGAGCCGTTAGGACCTTCCACTTGTACTATGTCGCCAGTGTTTATTTCAATGTTTAGTTGATCAAACAACAAGCGCTCTTCACGAATACAAGTCAAGCTTGTTGCACTAAGCAAAGGGGGGGATTGGCAGGTAGTTTGATTTGCTGGCAAAGTAGACACTTCTCTATTGTTTGACGACTTAAATGCTGGTTTATACACTATGTTGCAAAGTCTAACTGATGTTTGTCAGTTAATTTTTGATTTGGATCGTATTATCTCTTTGTGCGATATCATACCATAGCAACCATGAAAATTAGCAACCTTACTTAATACATAATTTGTAACATTAAGAAACAAATAACCGATGGTTAACATTAAAGCATTTGACCGGTTAATTGATAAAAGTGTGCTAGAATTGCTCGACTGTTTTAAGCTGACAGTATTTTTGTTAATTATATGTATAAGAGTATACGGAGAAATAAATGAACCCCCAACTTTTGCCTGAGTTGATTCCTAATCTAATACCAGAACTAGGTCATCTCGCTTTGGTTATAGCCTTTGCTTTTTCTTTATGTTTGTGTGTTATCCCTATGATTGGGGTACACAGTTCTCAACATAAATTAATGAGCTATGCTAAACCGCTTACCTTTGGTATGTTTATTTTTACCGCAATTAGCATATGTATTTTAGCTTATAGCTTTGTTGTAGATGATTTTTCTATTAAATATGTAGCTAGTCATTCCAATACTCATTTACCTTACTACTTCAAAATAAGTGCTGTTTGGGGCGGACATGAAGGCTCATTATTGCTTTGGGTTTTTTCTTTAACCGCTTGGACTATGGCCGTGGCTACATTTTCAAAAAATGTAGAACAAGAGTTTATTTCCCGTGTGCTAGCCGTTATGGGTATGATCGCTGCTGCCTTTATTGCTTTTACATTATTAACGTCTAACCCTTTTGAGCGTCTTTGGCCAAATGTTCCTATGGAAGGTCGTGATTTAAATCCGCTATTGCAAGATGTAGGCTTAATTATTCATCCGCCATTATTATATTTAGGGTATGTTGGTTTTGCTGTTGCTTTTGCATTTGCTGTCGCAGCATTAATGTCTGGAAAAATGGATGCGGCTTGGGCGCGTTGGTCTCGTCCTTGGACAGTCGGTGCTTGGGTGTTCTTAACATTAGGAATTGCTTTAGGTAGTTGGTGGGCTTATTACGAGCTTGGCTGGGGAGGTTGGTGGTTCTGGGATCCAGTAGAAAATGCTTCTTTTATGCCATGGTTGGTTGGTACCGCGCTGATTCATTCTTTAGCCGTGACAGAGAAACGTGGTACGTTTAGAAACTGGACAGTATTGTTAGCTATTTTTGCATTTAGTTTAAGTTTATTAGGTACCTTCTTAGTTCGCTCTGGTGTCATTACTTCAGTGCACTCTTTTGCCGCAGATCCCTCTCGTGGTATTTTTATCTTAGTAATATTGGCAATTGCTGTTGGTGGTTCACTCACCTTATACGCCTTTAGGGCGAGCAATGTAGCTAGCTTCAGCCGTTTTGCTCTTTATTCGCGAGAAACAGCATTACTGTTGTGTAATGTTATCTTAGTGGTTGCCGCTACAACCGTGTTGCTAGGCACTTTATATCCACTTCTAGTAGATGCTTTAGGTTATGGCAAGATTTCTGTTGGCCCTCCTTATTTTAATGCCGTGTTTGTACCCATTATGAGTTTATTGTTTATCATTATGGGGATTGGCCCGCTAATTCGTTGGAAGAAAGCGAAAAAAGGCGAATTGCGTAAACATCTACCAAAGTCATCGGCAATTAGTATCGCTTTTGGTCTGTTATTCCCTGTTATTTATGGTGGTGAGTTTGATGCATTAGTTGCTATGGGAATGGCATTAGCTTCATGGGTTTTCTTAGTAGTTATTAAGGATCTATTAAACCAGTATAAACTTAGGTCTACGTTAAGTTTAAGTCAATGGGGTATGACAGTGGCTCATGCAGGTATTGCTGTCACTATTGTTGGTGTCACTTTAGTGTCAAGTTATGAAAGTGAAACAAATGTTAAATTGGCACCACACGAAAAAGTAGAGATTTCGGGATATTACATTGAGTTTAACGGTATTAAGCATGTAGAAGGAGCGAACTATAGCGCTGAACAAGGGCAAATCAACGTCTATAAAGGCGACAGTTTTGTTGCATTGTTACAACCTGAACGTCGAACATATCGTGTGCAAACTATGGGAATGACAGAAGCCGGTATTGATGGCGGTTTATTCAGAGACATCTATGTTGCTTTAGGTGATCCTCTTGACGGTGGTGCATGGGCAATTCGCGTTCATTACAAACCTTTTGTCCGTTGGATTTGGCTTGGTGCTTTATTTATGGCGCTAGGTGGTATTTTAGCCATGATGGATAAACGCTATAGGTTAAGTAGTCAGCAACAAAAAACGATTCAGGCCAAAAGTACAATTAAAGATAGTGTAAGTAGTAGCAATATACCTGTTTCGGAATTGTCATAATGAATAAAATTATTCGCTTTATACCATTAGTTTTAGTCATTGCCTTAGGTGTTGTTCTTTATCGTGGCTTATCTTTGAATCCTCAGGATATGCCTTCAGCATTGGTTGGTAAGGCTATGCCTGAATTTTCATTAACAACATTGAACGATGCGAATAAAACCGTGACAAAATCTGATTTAGCGGGTGATATTGTGCTGTTAAATGTTTGGGCAACTTGGTGCCCAAGCTGTAAATATGAGCATCCTTATTTACTTGAACTTGCCAACGATCCACAACTAAATACACAAGTAAAACTTTATGGCATAAATTATAAAGATGAGCGATTAGCTGCTCAACATTGGTTAACCAATTATAAAAACCCCTATCAATTTTCAATTTTTGATGAAGAAGGAACTTTAGGGTTAGACTTAGGTGTTTTTGGTGCACCAGAAACGTTTGTCATTGATCATCATGGTATCATTCGAAAACGCTTTGCTGGCCCTATTGATATTCGGGTTTGGCGAAAAGAGTTTGAACCGCTTATTAAGCAATTAACCGATGAAAAGCAACAAGGTATATAGCCAATGTTAAATAAAGTTTTATTTATTATTATGATGAGTATTGCTTCGTTATTTGCTAGCAATAGTGTTTATGCAAGCCCAGTAGAAACGTTTGAATTTCAAGATGAAGTGACTAAAGTGCGTTTTCATGCCTTGAGTAAAGAGTTACGTTGTCCAAAATGTCAAAATCAAAACTTAGCTGACTCTAACTCACCTATTGCGGCCGATTTACGTCGTGAGTTATATGAATTATTGCAACAAGGCAAGGCAGATAGTGAAGTAGTAGATTTTATGGTTGCTCGCTACGGCGAATTTGTTTTGTATCGTCCTCGGGTATCAAATGTTACTTATATTCTTTGGTTTGGTCCGGCTTTACTGATTTTAATAGGTATTACGGTAGTCATTGTCATATTGAGAAAAAAGCCGGCAACAAAAGAAAATTTAGCGCTTGATAACCATCAACAAAAAAAATTGAAACAGTTATTGCAGCCAAATCCTAAGAGTGAAAATTCAAATGTCACTAAAGAAGAGAAAGAGTAGTCAACCGATATGAATATAGTATTAATAGTCTTTGCTTTTATTGCCTTACTTTTGTTTGTTGTTTGGATGCCTTTCTTTAAAAGATCGGCAAACAAAACAGAAAACGACGGAGAAAAACAAAATTTACGTGATGAAACTAACGTTGTGTTATACAAAGAGCATAAAGCTGAGATTGAAAAAGATTTCAGTGATGGCGCAATTGATGAAGAAAGTTATCAATATTTGTTAGCAGAGTTAGATAATAGTTTATTGCAAGATATTGCAGCGGCAGAGAAAAAACCAGATTTCAGCACAAATCCCAAAACGTTAAATGTGTTATGGCCAATATCTTTGTCTTTTTTTATTGTAGCATTTACAGTGGCTATCTATATAAAGCAAGGCACCTTGGAAACAATAATGACTACGCCTATTGCTTCACATGCTAATGGGCAAGAACAACAGTCAGCTGAAAAAGAGCAGGAGCAAATGCTGGTTTATATTAAAAATTTACAACAGCATTTAGAAGAAAACCCAGATGACAGTAAAGCTTGGTATAACTTGGGGCAAACATTTGTTAGTGCAGGTGAATTTGACTTCGCTATCGCTGCATTTGAACAAGTCATTCGTATAGAAGGTGAGCATGCCGACTTGGTAGGGGCAATAGCCCAAGCAAGTTATTATCGCAATAATCAGCAAATAGATGAACAGGTGCAAACCTTAATTGATAAAGCGCTAGCCCTAGATATCAACGACCCCTCGACTAATATTTTATTAGGTATGCATAACTTCATTGCTCAAAAATATCCAAAAGCGATTGTTTATTGGCAACGGGTTATCGATGCCAATAAACAAGGTGTTAATATTGCTGCATTACAAGAGGCAGTGAGTGAAGCCAAAAATCGTCTTGGTATGTCGACTGGCACTATGGAAAGCGAACAAACTTCACCACAGGTTCCGGTTGGCCCGCAACTAAAAGTTAATGTTAGTTTGTCTGCAGATATTGCTGCACAACTAGCGCAAGGCGAAGACAAGGTTGTTTTTGTTTATGCGATTCCAACTGACGGTAGACGTATGCCACTTGCAGCAATGAAAATAATGGCGAGTGATTTGCCCAAAGTTGTTACCTTAAGTGACAGCAATGCAATGTCACCACAAAGTAATTTGAGCAGTGTTAGCAAGGTGAATATCTATGCTATTGTATCCAAACAAGGTGGCGCCGGCATCAAACCAGGTGACTTTAAAGCAGAAGTTAATAATATTTCTGTTGATAGCACAGACACTATCACTTTAGTTATTGATAGTCTTGTTGAATAATCTCTATTGTAGATTAGGTTTTAAAACGACAAATAACGGATTAAAGCTAGCTTAACTATAAAATAAGATAAAAATGAAATCACGTTTTAGCGCTAAAAAAAACAACTTTGACACTGACACAGAGAATAGCAGCAATAGTAATGAAGTTGTTAAAACCGGTGTTCTATTAACAAACTTAGGCTCACCAGCTGAGCCTAATACTAGCGCATTACGTAAATATTTGCGTGAGTTTTTATCTGATCCAAGAGTGGTAGAAATTCCCCGTATTATTTGGATGATAATACTACACGGTATCATTTTACGAGTACGCCCAAGGAAATCCGCTAAATTATACAAAAGTGTATGGACAGAGCAGGGCGCTCCTTTATTGGTTATTAGTCAAGCTCAGAAGAAAAGGGTTGCAGCACAAATAAAAGAAATATATGGGCAAGATGTTATCGTTGATCTTGCCATGCGCTACGGAGAGCCTTCTATCACAAGTGTGTTACAAAAATTTCAACAAAAAGGTGTCGATAACCTTGTCGTGTTACCCCTATATCCACAATATGCAGGACCGACTACTGCTTCGACCTTTGATGCCGTTAGCAGCGAGTTGAAAAAATGGCGATATGTGCCAAGCCTTTACTTTATCAATAGTTACCATAAGAATTCACAATACATAAAAGCACTCGCAAACTCTATAATCGAGCACTTAGATGAACATGGTAAACCTGATAAATTTGTACTTTCTTTTCATGGTATGCCAGAGTTATTTTACCAATGGGGCGACCCCTATTATGATTTTTGTCAGGTGACCACTAACTTACTCAAACAAGAGTTACTAAGCAGAGAATTAAGTAAAGAGTTAAGCTTAACGGATGATAGTTTCGTTATGACCTTCCAATCACGTTTTGGTAAAGCCAAATGGTTACAGCCTTATACTGATGAGACACTTGTAAATTTAGCTAAAGCAGGTAAAAAACATATAGCCATTATCAGCCCGGCGTTTAGTGCAGATTGTTTAGAGACACTAGAAGAGCTTGAACATGAAAATCGTGATGTTTTTATACAAGCAGGTGGTAAGCAGTATCATTATATTGCTGCATTAAATGATAGAGATGATCATATCCAAGCATTAGTTAATATACTTACACCAACACTCAACACCCTAAAATAAGCTGAATTGAGAAAAATTACGCCCAGTTAGGCTTTAATTGACTTACCCCTAATAAAAAAATTACTATTGCGAACTTAATAGTAATAATCTACACCATGAAACTAAATCAAGATTCGATATCATGAAGCTAATTCTAAAATAAATAATAAGGCCAATTTATGAAATTATTTACGCTCAATAAGCTAACACTTGTAGCTCTTTGTTCCACTCTAGCGCTAACCGCTTGTGAAGATAAAACAGCAATAATAGAAAAATCTGACTCAACAAATGCTGAAACGGTAGAGCAACGGGCCGAAAAAATTGCAAAAGAAACTATCATTATCGATACTCATATAGATGTACCTTATCGTTTAGAACAAGAATATGAAGATGTTAGTAAAACAACTACACAGGGTGATTTTGACTACCCAAGAGCAGTAAAAGGAGGCTTAGACGCACCTTTTATGTCTATTTATATTCCGTCTAAATTGCAAAAGTTGGGTGGTAGTAAAGCACTTGCGGATAAATTAATTGACGATGTTGAGAAAATTGTTCAGCAGTCTCCGGATAAATTTGCTTTAGCTTATTCAACAG